>Ga0126342_10001434_pt1:0-32500 | contig 33535 bp, 35 predicted proteins | sample Cyp1metagenome_FD_92528 | JGI IMG/M metagenome (GOLD analysis project Ga0126342, IMG submission 92528) | Coral microbial communities from Lord Howe Island, Old Settlement Bay, Australia - Cyphastrea 1 metagenome | ecosystem: Host-associated > Invertebrates > Cnidaria > Coral ...
CAAGTTGTGTGGTGAGCAAGTTGTGTGTTGACAAGTTGTGTGGTGACAAGTTGTGTGGTGACAAGTTGTGTGGGAGCAATTTGTGTGTGTGAGTAAGTTGTGTGTGTGTGTGTGTGCAAGTTGTGTGTGTGAGCAAGTTGTGTGGTGACAAGTTGTGTGTGTGTGTGTGCAAGTTGTGTGTGTGTGCAAGTTGTGTGTGTGTGTGAACAAGTTGTGTGTGTGTGAACAAGTTGTGTGGTGAGCAAGTTGTGTGTTGACAAGTTGTGTGGTGACAAGTTGTGTGGTGACAAAGTATGTGGGAGCAAGTTGTGTGTGCAAGTTGGGGCGGCGGAGAGGCGGGGCCAGGCGGAAGTGCACAACCAAAAACAAGAACCCCACACAAAGATGTGGGGAAATACCGTGCAGTGATTTCACCAAGGTATTTCAGTCGAGCCGCTTTCTGCTTCTGCTCTTGCTGCTTGGACCTGCAGTGATGAAAATCCATAGTCAGCAGGTCCAAAGTGTTGCAGTAGTTACATGTGCGACATCAAGCCAGAGCACCCTCAACGGCACTGCTGTGCCACTCGGACAGAGGGAGGCATCTAAAACTGGAACGACATTTCAAACCCAAAGGGAGCCTCCCACATGCACCTGAAACAAGGATACAATACCATCTACATATGTGGGCTGATATCACGCGAGGGAAAACCAAGCTCCAAACAATTCCTGGTGCTCTTCAAGCTCAGATTTCATCTGGACAAAGCGCTGCAGCAAGGCCTCTTCCTGGGAACCAGGGTCGGCGAAAATTCATGGCAGTACCCTGATAAACCAAGCGTGGTATGACGTGATTGAATTGCCTGGATAAGAACATCCAAGTGGCAGACAAAAGCACTCAGTCACTCACTCGCTCACTCAATTATTCTGAATGTCTTGGCAAACCAGACTCGCTTGCTCCACTTGCACCCAAGGAAAGTAAACGAGCTCGCCAAATAGTATGTGGTGTTTTCATGACTTGGGCGACTTGTCGGAAAGCGCCAGGTTGGAGAAATGGCGAGCAGTCAGTACGACTCCCTATATGAGGTCTATAGGTGATCTGACCATGTTCATTGGAATCACTTTACGTATGCGCACTACACTTCGTTTGCTATTCGGCCACTCGAGTTGCAAATTACTTTTGAATCGCTTCGCCAAGCTGTTGGCTGTCACTCCGCAGAGAGGGCTGACCAAGTTTCTGCTAGGGCACTTCAGCTTCGTTGAAGTAGGTTTTGGCAGTACAAGCGGGCATTGAAGTCATTCGTTCACTGATTGAACTGTTCCTTCTATCAAACTTCGCCATTACTTGACTGAATCACTCACACACACACATTTTTAATCCATTCTAATCCACAAGTCAATATAACGAAGGCACGAAGGCACCTACGGACTCAACAACTCAGTCAACTCATGTACTATTAACGACTCCGCTAGTCACTCAAAGACTTACACTACAAATGACTATCCAATCAACCACTCACGTGACACGTGCTCCCTCAATCACCCATTCAATCGCTATTTGCGTCACTTCGTCATTCACTCCAAGATTGGACTCCCTCACCCACTCATGAATGCAACTGTAGGCCAACCGATTCCTACAGCTTTCTCATCCTTTTGCCCCAGGTTTGTCTGGACTCTACCGCTACCACTTTAATAATTCAAGAGCACAATTGTTGCATCTATCAGCAGGCCGAAACGTGCATTTACTGCAATGCAAGACTCAATGTTTGCAACAGAGATACTGCTAGCAGCCACTTTGAAGCCAGATAAGTCACAAAGAGCAACAAGAATTGAAAAACAAAGCCGTGTGAGCTTCAAATCCCCCAACCTTGTTGACGTTTTCAGCTGTGGTCCTGTGGCCAGAACTTCAATTTCAAGCTTTAGGTCAAGAATGGTCCCGGAGTTTGAGGTGAATGCACAAGAGGACTGAGGAAGGTTGAGGAACTGCATGCACTGAGACTGTAGAATTTTGTAGATGCATGGCGGCCTTGCAACGGAAACTCTTAACTTGTTCGCTGCCGCCACTGCACCTGTCCGCTGTACCAATCACGACGGGAACGAAAAACTGATGCAGTCAGTGAATGAGCATTATCAGGGGAATGCACTGTGAGACTTGGGACTAATATTTTGATTTCAATTGGCGGTTCTCCCTTCATCATCTTCTTGCCATGTATAGCAAATCTAGCAAATCTACACTTAATGGACTCTTGGCCTTAGCAAGACCCCTCCGTCTGAAATTCAAAGGTGACAGTCGCCACTTACTCGAGACAACTTCGCTCGTGGTGGTCACGAATTACTTCGTCGCTTGGGAAGGGATTTACGAAACTTTTGCTCTGCAACTGAAGGCATCTTCCCTTGGGCGTCACAAATATGAAACAACCTCTACAAAGGTTTTGGAGAAGCTGAGGCAGTAAGCCTTCTCCACTTTTTCGGCAAGTATGGGCACATGACTAATCCTTTAGGCTGTTCGTCGTTCAAAGTATCACCCGTGCACCCCCTTGGCCTTGCAGCTCTTGCTTTGCTGCAATGAGCTCCTTCAAGCATCTCAAGGCATCTCGAGGCATGTGAATTCTCTGAGAGCTGCGACACGTTGAAAATGTGTTTTCTCCTGCTCCATTGATGTGACTCGGTGTAAGCGTGATGTGACGGCCTTGGGCACATGAACTTGGCAATTATGGTTGCCGACTGTTTTTCTGCTCTTGCGTGCCTCCATTTGGGACGACCTCTTGGTACTCGCGGCCTCGTTTTGAAAAATGGGGCACGACTAGCCAGGAGTGAAAAGTGTAAAAGCTTGACCATATAAATGTTGAGGAGTGAAGGAAAGTTACACCCCAAACGACCGGAGGGAGAAGGTTCGCTTGCAAATTGCTGAAGATCAAGCAGAAGGCCTCCAGCGCCTGCTGCATTTGCTCTATTCGCTGCCTTGCTTCCTGCCGACAGCCTCACCAAGGGACCAAGGGACCAAGACTCTCCACTTCTTTCCGATTCTGTATCTCCCAGACCGAAGCAGATCTTCAAGCCTGGCCTTCAACATCATCTGCTGCTGTATCTATTTGGGCCTAGCATTTTGCGGAGCATTTTGCACGTCCCCTAACTCGTTCCAACTGGCTGTTGAGCAGAAAATCCTATCCCGCAGACTGGGAGACGGGCCAACTCGGAATCAAGTTGACGCTTGGCCTGCAACACAAACGGACGAAGACAAGGCGAGGACTTTCAGTTTTCTATTTTGCTCTTCCTTCCTATTGTCTCAGGTTGCAAGAGGTGTGGGAGTCTCGTCTATTTGCTCCTCACAAGAGAAGTCCTGCTGCATGCCCAATCCTATTCAGTCTTGCTTCGGCTCGCTCTCATTTTCACCCAGCTCAAGTCATGTGCAAAGTCGTGTCAGCTGATCTTCCTCACACAAGTCCCGAGACGCGACCTCCCTCAGCTAGCCAAGAGCAAACGGGAAATACCTTTCCTTGACCACCTTGCGCTGATCTTCGTAGAAAGACATTGATTTCTCCTGCGAAAGCCGCGAGGCATCCGAGAAGCCAGCAACACTCATATATATATATATACATTTATATAATATATGTATAATAATTAATATAATATATATATATATTATATATATATACATAATCATACATATATGAATGCAATCCAAGGAAGAGATATGGTAATTCGTAATGTTGTTTCACCTGACGACAAGAGTAATCATTTTATATTAGAAAACAAAGATTCAAGTGTGCAAGGAGGGCACTGAGGAAGCTTGGGTTCAAGATCGTTTAAGTGGGAACTTCTGTCTACAGGGCGGAAACGAGCAAAGGCCTGTGGCACACGAATCAGCCCGGACTTGCTCAAATGGACCAACTGAGACCGAAACATTTTTGCGCAGAAGATGCTCTTTGCCCTGCATGAAATAGGTACATGGTGCCGGGTGCTTGTAGAAGTACTTGGAGCGCAGGCAATGTGCTGGATTCAAGTTGAACCACGAAGGTGCAATAGATCCAGCCACCTGGACGCACCACGACTTCATCTCACTTGACATCCAAAAAAAAACACAAGTCAATAGTGGCTCAATACTACAGTACGACTTGAGACGCCGTTGAATCCACGATTATGTTTCAACACCCAATCCTCAACGACATATTATTTTCGTTACGGTTTGGATAGTGTATTTTAGTCGTTGGTTTTTACAAATACATATGGATTGAGAAAACAAATGATCGATCGACCAACGTCTGCTACGACGTTGACACTTGCCAAGGACATCAAGGACTTGGCACCTGGTCATATGTAAATTTGGTAGGCTCATGCTCCTTCACGTTGCCCAATTTTGGTACAATTGTCCTCAATCAAGTTCACAGAAAGAGCATGAAAGCGCCAGCTTTGTTGAGTACAGCAAAGGAAATGGCACAACAGACGCATGTGTTTGGCACTTCTCATTTCTTCCACCAAGCTTCTGCAGTATAAACCTTGGATCCAAATTTCTGCCCATGATGGCAGCTCAAAAGCAACAGCTGTTTCATCAACCGCACGAAAAGCATTGAAAACACACAACCCACACCGAATTCCACCAAGCCACCAATGCACGGCAACATGGAGAGTGAACGCCAGCAGCATGGATAAGCCCAACGAAGTGTCCTCCAAACGATCCGAACGTCTGATGGGTACTGAAGTAATCTGCAGAGTGGTGCTGAGTGAGGCCTGCGAAGAACTGCAAGAACTTGCTAGGTGCAGATCATGCAGTGTCCAACCGAACCCAAACAGGTGCAAAGTAGTGCAAAGTAGTGCAAAGCCATGTCAGTGACGTCTAGATCTTGCTTTGGGTCTTAGGGTCATGGAATTTATGAGGACACATACATTCACCATGCCAATAGATCCAATATGATCCAATAGTACAGAGGTCACGGTCCTGGACGCAAAAGCTCGAGGATACAGTGCAGTTGGCTTTGAGGACGAAAGCCTATTCTCAAGGAAATTCTGCACAAGAGGCCATGGCGGCCATGTGTGAGACGGGATGAGACAGGTGATTGGATCTTTTCTTGCACAGGCAATTCACCTTAGATTGGCCCAAGGAACGGCAAGTGTCAAAGCACAGGGCAGGATCAAGAGCATCTGTCCGTAATCGTCCACCACTGAACCTTGGTCCAGAATGAACGCAAGCCTTTCAGTGGCATTCGCTTGAACGAACTCTTTGCCGCTGAGATTCTGCAAAAGCAAAATGACGGCACACATCGCAGTACCCGGTAGTGGTCAAAGCATATAATGAACCTCAGACTTTGCAGATTTTTGAACTTGACATTCACGTTAGAACTTGAAGTTTGCAATCTTTTTTGACTTCAAACCATCATCAAACTCCAAGCGACAGGTGTGATAGCGCCAGAGCTATGAAGAGGGGCAGCGTGTAGCCGCCAGGCAGGAAGAAAATAAGGACGGCAGCTGTGATATTGATGAGAACATCTGCATATCTCCCTGAATCCATAGGCACCAGAATCTTGAGAGCCTCACAAATTGGACTGATGGTGAACAAAAATCTTAGTGAGATGTTCACCTTCACATAAGCAGATGTTACCGCCCAACCAACATCCCACAAGTCCCACAAACATCCACAAGCCACACCTGCTGTGCTCTGAAGCCTTTGATGTGTGAGAAGCTTGAAACCACTAGGCGTGCCAAATGCAGAGTGAAGCAATTTGCGCCGATGGCTTCTCCTGCGTCAATTTCTCAGGGAAAGCAAACTGAAAGGCCGTGAAAGACCATGAAAGCAGGTGAAAGACCGTGAAAGAGCCAGATCCGGTTTGGCATTCCAAATCTACTTACATGAAGTAGTCAAGACGTTGCTTCCACCTATGCACCTTTGGTTCAGATTCATGCATGCAATTGCACCGTGGTTGAACAACTGAAGAGGCCGGCCAGTGCTGTTTCAAGAAGAGTTGCGACAGCAGCAATCGCTGCCTACAAAGGGAATGAAGAACATTGCTGGCCAGCAGTACTTAAAGACGGCGAGGCCAAGCTGCCGCCTCAAATCAGTTTCACTTGAAAGAAAACAAGAAAACGATAGAAAAGGGTCATGAAAGGAGTGAAAGGAAACTTTAAAAACCAGTAACACGATGGGGGATAGCAATGAATCATCGTTGAGTTTGAATCTACACGCAAGACTCTAGACGATGGTCTGAGCAAAGCCGTTTAAGAATGTCACAATGTATGTCTGTGTGTGTGTGTGTCTGTGTGTGTGTGTTTGTGCGTAGTATAACCAGCAACGCACCTTCACATTTTCTGCACGTTTCTTTCATCTGCTATTCTGATTCTGATTTCTTAAGATGGCAAGGAGCATGGATGTTAAAACCTATGCTTGGACTATCTTTCGCAGGGGGAGAGGCTAACCAAATGTTTTACCTCGATACAGAAGGAGTTGAGGGCTTACCCAAGTCTAGGGCATTCTGGAGCCAGAAGCCTGATAATGTACACTACCACCCTAGTTTTGCCTCCTCTAGTTCTCGTTAGCATGAGTCTTAATTAGTCTTAACTGGCTTCGGAGATGGCGTTGGCCCTGGCGAAAGGAGTCGAGCGCACGCACACACACACACACACCCTAGATGGACCCTACTTGAAGGTTTCAAAGCTACTGAAAAGCCTGTTGCAGTGCCTTTAATGCAGCAAGCAGCTGGATTTCAAAACTCTCAAAGATCGCTTGGGCGCGGGTCAAGTCTGCAATGAGTGTTCCGCCATATGTCCGCGCTCGCTGAGCAACCTTGGATGCAGCTGTTTGACAGGAAGGGATTTAGAAGCTTGCACACCATGGAGAACGTGAAATATCCCGCACACACGACACATGTCAAGATCAAGCTGCGGCTGTGCGATAGGCAATACTCCCAGTCAGGGCTGCATCCAGCAATATGTTCACCAAAATGGAAAATGTGTACAGGACCTCAGCTGCAGCGTGCACTAGCGCACATCAAATTGATGAGAACTGATGTTACATACTGATACTGTGTCCGGCAAACGCTTCAGAAATACATTTAGTTTGCATTTCGACATCTTCAAGGAGATCTTCTGGCACTGTAAGATCTATCAGGCTATCAGTGTCTGGTCTTCTCTCGTACAGAGCAAATACCCAACCGTTTGGGACACGCTTCCTAAGCAACGTTGCAACTCAGGCGCGGACCATGTAAGTTCCCTCCTGTGAGTCACGAAGCATAAAGCCAACCCTCCCAGCTGCTTCTGCACATGTTGTATACATTACCAGGTTGCCAAGGACAACGATGATCGTCAAAGACATTGTCACAGCTACAGACGGCCTGTCGCCATTTGAGTAGGAGAACGACGACGTATACTGGGCAAAGGGCATGTAGATAAACACTGACCAGGCAAAACTTGCCAAGAGGATCATCTTGATGGCTGCCCAAATTCGTTCGCGTTTCTTCTTTCTCGGAATTGCAAGATTCTGCCAACAGATTCCCATGGGTTCAGCTACCAAAGCTTGCACCTGCAGTGTAGAGCCACGAAAGGAGATCTTTTTCTTCGAGTTTACTGCTGCATCCCTTCCACTTTCTGTCTTGAATACGACCAATGCCGCGGGAGAAGCTACCAGACTCTTGGAAATGCTTTCGGCCGAAAGGGCCTCTGGACCTGCCGGAATCTTGCTGTGATCTGTGAGATCAATTCCCAAGACCTGGGTCAACATCAACTTGTCCATACCTCGAAACCACTTCCATCGAGCAGAGCTTTGTGGTGCAGCACCTTCATCGGCGCCGTCGGCCTTGCTCGCAGGCTCAAGTGCCATGACGTCTTCCTGGAGGATCTCCAGGATTCTGTCGGAATGCTGTGCAAAATCCCAGCCAACCGAAACGCCAACTACATCCTGAGCTGGACCACAACCCACTGCTGATCTGTGACATATAGTTCTCACAAAGCACTTTATTGATCTTTATTGCATGTACTTGCTGCAGAGGTATTTAGCCTGATGCTTTCCAGTAAGATTTGGCTGGATTCATAGAAGGTCACCCCACTTCATTTCTGGATCAGTCTCCTAAAGAAGCGAGAAGTGCAAGTCTCTGGAGGGACTACCACCATAAAGCATTATGTACATGAGCTCGTGCTCTCACCCCTACATGGCAGAAGGCAACCCAGAAGACTTTGTGTAACACACAAAACAGGGTGATATGTATGGAAGCCCGGTAACTGTAAGGGACTCTTGGCTGATTCGAAATTGATACCTTACATAGCTTACATGCAATGCTATGATTGCCTCCAAGGTTCCTGCGACAAAGCTGTCTGAAGCTCAGTCTTTAGGATCTCCTCCAGGTTTTCGGAGCCGGAGATAGGTGGCAAGCCATCCACGTAAGCAATAAAGTCTGCATGTGTGGCGTGCATGTTGAGTCCTTAGACAATTGCTAGCGCTTGCTAGCGCTTGCTAGAGCTGCTAACTATTGGTCTATGAATCAACTTCCTCAGCCTGGAAGGAAGCAAGTAAGGCTCCAACGGTGGAAAGCTCGCTGCTGCAAAATGCCAAAGCCAATGCAGAGAACAAATGAAGTCACATAAGCTGTGGCCAAGAAGTAAGCCTTTGTGGACATCAAACTCCGTTGCTGCTCATAGCCCCGGTGGATCACTGCACAAAGCTCTCGTGGAGATTGAGGATTTTCGGTTCCGAGAGCATACAGAGAGCCGTCAGTTGAGGAAACGAAGGCCACCTCAGCCATGCAGAGAATTGGCAAGAAAACTTACAATACAAGATAATACAAGTAAACAGTTTTCCATTGGCAGACTTTGACACGTTCATTGCAACCCAAATGCCCAGAGTCCAGCGATCACCAGCGCCCAGACCATGATGAAAAGTTGGTAGCGGAAGAACAGCACAGAGCCGGGACCAGCTACAGGCACCTCAGCAATGTTGCAGTTTCTGAGAAAAAGGATCTGAAATATTTCCCTCATATTTTCAGTTCCAGGAGGGTCATTCCACTCACTCCCGCTGCAAGCTACCGAGGAGCTGCTAAAGTGTTTGTCTTCAGGGGCCATAGCTGGCGTTCCTCGCCTCGCTCCTCCCCCAAGTCCGGCTTACAAAGCTTCGTTTGAGTCCTGAATTGTAGAGCTTTCCTTTCTTCCTCCACATTCACTTTGGGTCGGGCTGCCAAACTTGCATACCATGCCACAAAGTAGATGATGGGGAACAGGATCACGAAATACAGTGAGCCCTTGAGAAGAGACCCTACCACGGGAACTTGATAGACGCAGGCTCCATTTTCTAAAGCAAAGCCCCTCAAGCATTCCGCACAAACATCTGCATGGGATGCCCTGTTGCAACGATGACACCCCTGAACAGCACAGCGCCGGCAGAATCCTCGAGCTGTGTCAGGTACTGGCTGTGCCAGATTGGTGTTGGTATGATCTAAACCGCAGTCGGATGCATTCACGCATTTGAAATTGCAATGCTGAGGAGAGGCAGAGTCTTCAGCAAACAGGGGACAAGCTTCAGGACACTTCTCATCTTTTCCAATCTCTGCAGCATGCCGAGGCGCAAAGCAGCCATCTGGATAGGTCTGTGGCGCGGAAAAGGATGATGGAAATTTGGCTATGACTGCCGCACCTGCCTTCGCTTTGTGGTGCTGATCCTTTACAATGTCATCTTCCTGAGGATCTGCTACAGGTGGACCATCACCTTGAATGTGCCACACATGTCTCAAAGGGCTCTGACCTACGCCCGTTGGTGATGTTGCTGCTGTGTAGTGGACGTGCCTTTTGGAATCTTCGATGATTTTGTCAAAGTCAAAGCTTTGAGCTTTTGCTATCGTGTTTTCTACGGTGTCCTCAATGTATCCTGATTGGACCTCCGGCTCTGGTGATTCAGTGCTAGAATCCTCAGAGTTTTCTGCGGAGTCCACTTCCGCGTCCACGTCCTCGCTTTTCGATTCAGCTGGTTCAGCTGGTTCGTCTTCGGGATCAGGATCTTCGGACTCCCTGAACTCACCATCCTTGCGAATCAAAGCACGCTGGGTTCCAGATGCTGAGAGACGCCCGTCATATGAAACTCTTACACCGTGTTTGGCAGAATGCGCTGCGATGGGAAAAACGATCCCAAGCAACAGCAAGGAGCTGAACAAGGCATGTGAGGCATGTGGCCACATGCCAGGCTTCGTCCCAACTGGTCACATGACCAGCACTTGAGTCAAAACCCTGCGGCAAAGATCACCTTTGTGAGCGATACTGCAATCGAAACACATCGAACGCCTGCCTTGAGGGAACTCTTCACGAGATACGAGCAGAAAGAAACAAAGAAAGAAACAAAGCATATCAAAGCATGGAAGAAGTGCTAGCTCAGAGTGCAGCGCACCTCCTGTAGCTGTGCCATCTTCGCTGATGTAATCTCCAGCTCCGAGAAGGCCTAAGCAATAAGATGCAATAAGATGCAATAAGCAAAATGGGACACACTCAGGCTACGCAGGCTACTCAGGCTACTTGCCAAAGGACACTGAACAAACATCAAGGAGCACCTTCTACACGATGGAACCGACGTGTACCGATTCTGAGTCTTCAACCATCGTTTGAGTATTGGACAACATGTCGGATCTTTGGGCAAGTTGGCTTTGCTCCTTCAAAGCTCAAAGCATTGCATGGCTGATTGGACATTGCAAGGAGCAACAATCGGTTGAAACAACCGGAACTGCCGCATCCATGGAAGAAAATGTACTATTCATTCTGCAAATAGCGTCCGCATCCTCCTCATACCCATACTGCAAGGATTGCTTCTTGGAGCTTCGTTCCTAAGCTACACTGGCACAGGTGTAAAGAATTGTAAAGACCCTAGAGAGAAACGGTAAGCTAGGGCCATTGATGGCCATTGATGTAAGCATTTGGCAATTGATGTGCTATTGCAATCTATTGCATATAGAGTGCAGGGATTTGTCATCCACAAGGTCGCGGCTTCGCTTCTCTTCAAAGCCAAACTGGCTGCTTTTTCCAGTTTCTCCTGGCGAGACCCAAAATATGTGCTCTTCGGAATGCTTAGTTTGAATATGTTTGAATATGTTTGAATAAACCTTGGCGAGTATACAAGTGCTCTCAGGGGCAGGAAATGGAGCTCGGGATTCTGGGCTCCTTCTCCAGCTGAAGTTGCTCCAACTCCTGAGAGAGATGATGTTGAGACAAATATGAGAAAAAGCATGCTACAACATGGGACAACACATCAGGTACATCCAATTCAGAGATCTTCAGGTAGATAAACCGCAATGAAGTCAGAGTCTTCTGATGAAGATGGAAGTCAGAGTCTTCTGATGAAGGGTATCTCGTGAGCAAGGGTCTCATGAAAAAGCTCAGGCAATAATATTCGATATAGACATGTACAGAAATTTCAGAAACATGCACCGAATGTAGTGACAATGTGGATGGTTCCAGGCCTGTTGTTCCTGCTGCACCTGCCTGGCCAGACTTGTGAGCGCTGCCTGACAATTGACTCCGCCGAGTCATAGAATTTCTGGCCGGGTTCGGTAGATCGTCTTTTGGACCGCGGCCTGCCTCATCATCTGAACTTTTCATCGTGCGGTCCATGACATCCTGACGGGCATAGTCCCGAGTCCACAGTGAAGACTTGTGAAGACTGTGTGATTTTGAACAAAGCTTAAATCACTTGTGACACAACCTGCCTGCATGAGCCCATCAACATGCTGCTGAATGGCTTTGAGCTGGTTGCGGTTCTCACTCAGTGACCCCTGGCACTAAATCGGCTTGGGGTGTTCAAGATCAGTGGTTCAAAGGCATGGAATGCCTTGAATTCAGAGGTGACGACATTAATTATACATCTTGAACTCATCAAGTAACGGCAAGATGCAGTATGCCATGGAACCGATGCCGCCTCTAGCTGGGCGACTCTAGACACTCTTTCAGCTAGGTCTTTCTTTACAGCCTCATCAGGAGCCGAGCTTGGGAAAGAAGCAAGTTCTCCTCTCTGAATTGCACAGCTGTCCTCGGTGGCAGTCTTCGCTTGTGCACCTTCCTGGTTGGCAACGGAGCGAATGAGGGCAAATGCCATCAAATGCCGCAGGTCAGAGGTATGAGAGAAATGCACAGTCCAATGCACAGAGTCCATCACTTGCCTTGCCAAATTTGAGAAAATTGATAAATTCATCACATGAAATGCATCACTTGTCCGAATTTCTTGTGCGATCCCTTCATCCTTTCAGCACCCCTCTCTTGGCCTCACGGAGCTCTGAACGAATTTGGTCTGCTGCCTGCTCTGCTGCGTGGAGGCCTCAGCGCATCTCTGTCGAAAGTCCATGAAGTCCACGGAAGCACCTTTGAAGTCACCTTTCACAGGCTTTTCACAGGCCTTTCACAGGCCTTTCACACAATTGACACAGTTGATGCTTCATTGCCCTCGCCAGACCGCATTCAAATCCTCTCAAGTCATCCTTTCACATCCAAGAATCCTGAATCCTTGTTTGCCCTTGTTTGCAGCTTGTTTGCCCTTGTTCCTCTGTGTTCCTCTGTGTTTTCTGTGGCTCTAGCGCTCTTCCGCGTCGCGCTGACGCTCTTCGGCTGCTGCCAGCTGTTGGCTGTCTAGGTTCTGCTGGGCCTACATCCACCCGCTGTCAATATCTGGTCCAACGAGTCCACTGAAAAATGCCATGCCGGGAGTCAATTGGCCATGGGAATTTCCTCCGAGCCTCCATAGATGTGAAGGATGCCATTGCCTGGACTAGAAGTGGTTCAATCAGCAAACTGAGGTTAGAGACCCTTCATGTCCTTTCATGAATGTTGATTCATGGCTGGCTTGGGGCATGCAGCATGTGGCAAAGGGGCAAAAAGGTTTATTTCCAGCTTGATACCCGTCAGATATCAAAAATCTTAGTGTGCTTTCTGAATTGATGCAACGTTGGCTAGGTACTGGCGAAGCCACCTCCTCAAGCTCCTTCTGTAAAACATCCATGAAGTCTTTCTGTGAATCCTGGGCAATGAAATGCAATGAACATCTTTAAAGCAAGCTGGTTGTCAGCTCGAGCCTGCTCTGAAGTTGCCTTTTCTGCAAGCGCCTTCGACTGGCTTAATCGAGTTTGCTGGGCTAAATTCAGACTCAGAACGGAGAGTCCGGTTTGCGGATCATGCAAATCAATGAAGATCACTGTAGAATCAAATAACATGTTTTTTAAAAACATAGAAACTGAAGATTAGTTGATGTGTTTGCCCGGGTTTGGGGGTCTCCTTCTTCTGTTCGTCCAGCTCCTCGATGGAGCTAGCCAGTTCCTGCGCCTGCAGACTCTGCAGACGTGACACAGTACTTCATGCATTTCATGCTGCATGCAATATCCTCAGTTCTGCCAGTTCTGCCAGTTCTGCCAGTTCTGCCAGTTCTGCCAGTTCTGCCAGTTCTGCCAGTTCTGCCAGTTCTGCCTTTGCACCGTTTCTATCCGTTTCTGCCTTTGCGTTTGTTCTTTCAGATCTTTCAGATCTTTCAGTTGTGTGCTCAGCTGGCCTCTGAACGCCAGTGGTCCAGTTCCACAGATGCAGACTTCACTTCAGAGTCAAAGTCCTGCTGAGCCTTACTAGCACCTCGGTTGTTTTTCGCTCTTGTTATCTTCTGTTGTAAAGGATCCTAGCTATGCCTAGCTTAATTTTATAGCAATCTAGCTCTCACATAGCCAGGAGATACTTGCCGGCAACAGACTTTTCTAGTCAGACTGTCCAAGTTCCCTGCTCTCCCTCCACTGTTCTCGTTCGCGAAGAGTTTGCGAGAGTTGACGCTCCGTCTGAAAGCAAGGCTGTACATCAAGTTGCCACCGAAACGTGTCAACATGTGTCAACTGTAACCAGTTTCAGCCAATGATGGCTTGCTTGATCATTTTAACTACTTCTTTTAAATTTGTTGATTGTTTCTGATCATATTTGCAATTTTGTTGCTGAGAATTTACAGATGGACAGTACTCAGGTCGTTCAAGTCACTCAGGCTGGCCTCGTCACGGTTGCTCCGAAGCTCGGCAACGGAAAGTGTTCGCAAGCGGAGGGTCTCCTCCAGCAAGCAATGCTGCGCAAAATGCGAATGCAAAATGTTCTTTATGATATTTTGTGATTAGTATTTATTATATTATTATATATATATGATAGAATTACTCTCTTTGAGTCTCCTATGGTCTCCTTACGTCTCCTTTCATCTTGAAATATCTCGAATACTGTACTCTTTCTGAGGCCAGAAGCTATGTCTCTTCCCGGTCGTACAGAGCTTTCACCAGATTTCGCCATGCATACTTCGACGAATTCGAGTTTGTTGCATCTTGTTGCTCTTTCTTCCCATGCTGCCTTGGCCTCGCCAATACTCTGCTGCAGGTTGGCAATCTCGGCTTCTGTTGCTTGCCTTAGATGAGGCAAGTGTTAGAGTGTTGCATGCTACCTTGCACAGCATCTAATTAAAAGGCACGGTAAAGAAAATCTGAGATGGGAACTTCCGGTCGCCCACATCCTTGATCTCTGCCTCAAGGTGGATGAGGCGGTCCCGCATCTTTACTACCTGAGTTGAGACATGCATTGCGCATTGCCATTGGCTCAAAGTCTAAAGGTGTTGTTTCCAAGCCGCAAGCCTCTTGCGCAACCTCTTTCAGCTGTTCCTCGGCTGAACTGGCCTGGCAACGCTGGAGGCGATTCTGCGCACGGCTGAAAAAGATTCAAAAAGCACAAGCGATTGCAGTAGAAAGGTCCAAGTTGTTCCAAGATTGTTCCAATGGAAATGAAAGGAATTGAATATTGCCACGACTGCCACGAGCTCTTCAAAGAATTGATCCTTCATCATATGCACCACGCTTTTGCGCAGCGGAAGCTGCACAGGGCCACAGGGCCGCTTCAGAAAGAGTTTTCCTCCTGCCTGTCTCTTCGCATCGCTCATTGAAGAGATCTTTGCCTTGAATCAATCAAGCTATAATGGCCTTGTAGTATGTCGGTCCGTGCATTGCAAAGAAGCTCGGAAAAGAAAGAGGAAAAATTGGAAAGCTGAGAGACCAATCCAAACTTGACCTTGTTACGAATTCATTTCCAGCTTTTTGCCAAGCCTTTGGTCCTGCGGTGCTGAACCGAGCCCGCAGCCTTGATGGCAGCCATATCACGCTCTTTGGCCTGAATCTCAGCTGCCTGCAAAAGGGCCAGGCAACTCCTTTTCGAAGTCTCCACAAGCAGAATGAAACCAATGAAATCAGATTTGGGAGGGGGTCACCGCCTCTAAAACCACTCCATAAATGGTCACAAATTTCAAATTGCCCCAAGATTGCCCAGCCACTCACTACCACCGAAACCACAATTGGACCACCCACACGAGAAAGGAGAGGAAGCAAGATGAAGCAAGCAGTGTGGCTGCATATTCCAGGATGCTGCCCTCCTACTTTGCCTACTCTGTTCGACTGGTCATTCCGAAAAAACAAGACTGGTCTTAGACAGGGCTGGTTGGAACTGGTACTGTATGCACAAGTCTGTATGCCCCAGGAACATCTAAGTAGACCACTTTGGATGGGATGGGATGTCAATGTCTGAAGTCTGAACCAAGGTAAGCAAAGTATCTGAATCAAAAAAAAGGGGCTCTTGTTATTCTTGTTCCGAAGCACAAACGCGGTTGCTGATCCAAAGTTGCAGAAACCGTTGCCTCTCTGTCGAGAAGTGAAGGACGCGCAGCAATAGCTGAAGGTGTCCGGTCCCTAGCCTCACCAATGCAACTCACACCATCAAGAATCTTGAAACATCTTGGAACATCTTGAAAGATTTGGAAAGTCTGCTAGAGAGGCCGAATCTTCACGACTTGGCTCTGAGGCTTTTTGAAGTATTTTTTTGCACAGCATCAAACACGCCTGCTGTTTGTTGAGTTCGAGCTCCCTTTCCAGCTTTGAGAACGCATGTTGGAGTGCTTCCAAATCCTGCATGGAAATCATGGAATATATGGAATCACAAGGCTTGGCCCAAGCAACGGCCCAAGCAACGGCGTTTTCGAGGGCACGATGGCACCATTCCAGCTGTCTGCTAGAATTCACATGCGTCAGTCCTCAAAGCCTGGACCCACTGGACCCCTGCCACTACCTGAGAAGTCAGATCCAAAGAAATATATAGAAAGAAATCAAAGAGATTCAAAGAGTATGTGGCATATTGTGGCATAAGCACCAGCCGTCACCCATGGAATGGCAGCTCCAAGTTCCAGGCCAAGGTCACTGCTTGACCCAAACTCCAGGGAGACGAAGATCCTGCATATTGTGAAAAACGTTGGTAATTTGGAGCCCTGGTAGCTGACACAACGGTTGATTTTTTTCTCAAAGATATTGTAGATAGACTGACACGCAGAAGAACAGAAACTAAACTGAGCAGTACGAAGCGCGTTGAAGTATTGTCCACAAATGCTGCCGAGTATCTGAGGTTGCTCCCAGCTTGGTGGCACCTGCAAACGCGTTTGAACTCATATCTCGAGACTCAAGACGCAATCGGATGAAAGAAAATCAAAGAAAGCAGCCTGGTCAAACGTTGCAAGAGGATCACCAGGTGCCAACAGTGCCACCTGAAACCCGCACTTGCATTACTCGCATAAGCTTCATAAGCTTCATAAGCTTCATAGTTTATGGGGAAAAACTTGAGCCCAAGCATCTATCTGCCATGTCCAGTCTGAGATCCAAACCCATGAGGACCAGGAAGCTGAAATGCTGGACAAACTAGACAATGGTATCTTCCGCTCGTAAACGTAAGCTTGTGTCTGGGTATTCCTGCAGCCCGGAGCCCAGTGCGTTGACTTGGGTTGATCAGTTGCTGTTCTGACACAAAGTTTCTCTTGACCGCAAGATGTCCTGATGGATATGCACAGGATGTCACTGCCTGACCTAAGTTTCTGTTCTGCACGCACTCTTGCTTGCAAACGAATCCGGCATTCGTTAATCCCAATCAGTGACGTCTTCAAAACTCAACCTGCCACATGACATACTCAATGACCAAGTCGCGCTTCTAGCGCCACTCTGTCTTGCGAAAGGCCATTTCCCGGCAAGAAGGACTTGCCAGCCTCTCAAAGTCTTGGACACGATGAGGCTAAACGGCTAGACCATGGATTCACTCGCAAGATCTCGCAAGTATACATGTGCAGCCATGAGCGTATGTGATTATAAAAACGCTTTGAAGTTCAACGCACCTTCAGGTCTGTCACGAGGGCCTCTGGATTGTAAGCATGTAGATTCCTCGTCTGAGTTATGCTGACCAGAAGCCGCATTGCCTGCAAAGCAGTCAAAGCAGCAAGTATGCTGCCCAGAAGAAGCCTCGCATGGCAGCCTATTCCCACCTGAACTTCTTCCCAACTCCGCAAGCATGCTGTGAAAACATCGGCAACGGCGCTAGGCAAATGCGTTCGGCAAAGTTGTTTCTGCTGGGGCTGTCATTATCCTTTCCTTGTGCAGGGGGTTGCTGGGACTCTACTCTACTCCTTTCTGCTTCAAGGCTCCAACTCCTAGGTTCTGCAAGGTTGCGCATTGTCAACAAGTTTGTTGCTATTGAATTGAAAGTAGCTGCCCATTGTAGGAAGCATGAGACTCAAATTATATATTTGCATCGTGAGCAACACAGTTAGCTGAGCCAAGCTATCCCCCAGCGAATATCTCCGCGTTCAAGACTTTTCCCCTGTGCTTCCCCGCCGTCCAGTTCACCCTCAGCTTAGTGAGTTTTGTCTTTTCTGCTCAATCGAATGGACTCAGATTCGCCAATGTGTTGCTGCCTTGGTCGATGCATGTTCCCATGGAACATTCGTGGGCAACCCATCCAAAATATCCAAATACACTCAAAGTACTATGGAGACCTCTGGAAAAAATGTCAGATTTTGGCTTGCAATGAGACAAAGGAATGCCTTGTGGCCTTGTGCCTGCAAGACACTGGATCTGGCCAGTACCGGTAGCAGGATGTGAGGCCACGCCTCGATTTCTTCATGTCAAACGTAACACGACCTGTGGAACATACGATACGAAGTGAAAGGCTGCGGCCGGTGATAGCTCCCAGGTTGGTGCTCCGATCCATCCTCAGCACTAGCACAGCTGGAATAGCTTGAGCATTTCTGACCTGACACACAGGCTGTCTTTTCCCTTTCCCCTCTATTTCTTTTATTTGTAGTTGTAGTTACATGTTTAATTTAATCATTATTATGCCTATAATATGTATATGATAGATATATATATATATATATTATGTTTTATTTGTACATGTGACAGTACGTAAAACTATATTTGTACAATATTTGTTTGGTGTTTCTCTGTTTTTTTACGCTCCTGTTTCTCTTGTTGGTTCCTTTTTCAGCCACGCAGCGTAGATCTGGGCCACTTTAGGGATCAGCCGTCCATCCTCACCTCACAAGGCCGAGAATCCATTAGAATCCTCGATACAAATGCGAAGTCGAAATGTGTATTGCGAAAACTCTGAATAGATCATAGTATAGAAATATATAGAATATAATAGAGTCAAATATATTAAATATATTTAAATATATCATAGATCCACTAAGAATTATATATATATATTCTTATGAATTATGATCTATTAGATAATCGATTGTACATTCTTGGAGGAGATTAAGCTCAAGTCTGGTCAATCACTTTCTGTTTTGCCCATTCGTTCACCCGACAACCGATCGATCGTTTCAATCAAGTACCCTCAGTCAGTCAAGTGCTCGAATCATTTACTCAATCATATACTAATCGAATCATCGAAAAGACTAAGTCATCCAATCAACCACACAGGCACTGACTCAATCACTTGTGCAACAGTTTACTCCGTTTACTCGAAGACTTGCTCGACCAGCGCCGCATTCAATCACACACTCACTCACACTCACTCCGCAATTCAATGTCAGAAATCAAGCACAAACGAAGCAAAAACGAAAGCGAACAGGCCACACCGTTACTTCCCTGTTCAGCTGCACTGAGGATGTAGCCTTCTATCATCTCAATCCCTTCCTTCTCTGCAGGGTCAAGCCACCTACCGATGCACTATCAGATTTTGTCACCGAATCACAACACCGCAGATACCGCGGATAGCCGCGGATAGCAGTGAATCGCGTCCTGCCTGTTTGCCCACAAGTCCAAAAGCCGGGCCGGTTTGGGCGGAGGAGGATCTGCGGGATCCTGAAAACCAGCAGCTGAAGCTGGACCCGAGAAAAGCGTTCATGTCTTTTGTGTGGAGTTGCTGATTTCTGAGTTTGATTCATTCATCCAAAACCATTCGAAACCAAAACATGCTCAGCCATGCTCCTCATCAGGTGTCAAAATGATTTCATCAATGCGCAGCATTGTAACGTGCTGCCTGCAGGCCAGATCAAATGTACACGTCCGAGCTGGTTGCAGTACAGTACAACATGGTTGCAGTACGGCGGCCCCAGACCGTCTTCTATAGAAGTGCGACTGCTTGCGCCGTGGCTTGTACCTCTCAAAGAAGAGGTAAAACAGAATCCAGAAGATTCCAGAAGGCACTCCATGAAGAAGTTCTGAAGTGTGTACTACCAAGAATGAAATTCCAGCAGGCACCAGAAGGCTAGCATTTCTTTGGTGAGGGTCTGCTGCCTTCAGAACACATCTTGGCAAGCTGGCAATCAAGAGAACATGACGGCAACAAGCTGGGGTGTTGACTCTACTGTTGCCTTCACTTTTGCGTAAGGCCTTGTATTTTGCGTTGAAATGCTTCGGAGATGTTGAAACACAACCCAACTGCATTTCCGCAGGTGCAACCCGTGAAATGTTTACTGAGCCAAGCACACAGTGGGCTTGCCCAAAATAGTGAAGTCCTGTTCAAGGGGCTCAAAGCGATGATCCCCTTCGATCTCCTTGAAGCTCCTTTGGTTCGTTGGTTTTGCTAGTCTTTTTGCTTGTCTTTCTGGTAGCAAAATGTATCGAAGTTGTCCCTCAAAGCTTTGAACCTAGTGCGACTTTCCCAAAGTGTTTCTCGCTGTTTCTACCGCTTCCGAAAGTCTTGCGATCCATCTTGCATCCTCCCCTGCTCTGACTCACAGTCCTTCGATCCAACCAAAAGCACCGTACCAAACACCACCTCACTCAGCACATCTCAGCACTGACAAACGCGGAGGTCGGAAGGTTGGAAGATTCAATCAAAACTCTGTGTTTGCAAAGCGGTCACTGACCTTCTCTCCTGCGTCTCTCCGATGTAGTTTTTCAGCCTGCACGATATCGCCTACCTTAGAACTGCATCATACACAAGGAAACAGATTGTCCACCGAAGCACATCCAATGCTAAGGTCTTTGCCGTGACCTTGTGCTGGTGATACACACTGCCTTACAGTCTGTCTTCAAATGCTAACGACATCTCACTCACAAGCACACAGTGCTTGTTTTACAAATGTATACAGCCAATGACAGCATGCTGCTGCGTGTAATCCAAGCTGCTTTTGAAAACGCAGAAGAGTTCTTGCTTCTTGATCCTCGCATATCTCACAGGCGATTGACACCTAGGACTGTTGTGTCTGTGCAGCATGTGCAGCCAACCAGCGCCTGCCTTTCAAAGTGTTCAGGATCAGGTAGTTCTGGCTGAGGAGTCCTTGTCGATCAGTTGCAAGTCTCAACGTTGCAAGAACTGGCTGCAGAAAGAACCAGTGTCCTGTGCGGCATATCCTCGTGCCAAACAAAGGCACAGGTTGGCTTATTGCCTCAGCAGATTCGACTCCAAGTATCAGTCTATGTGTCGCAAAACTTAATAAAAAAACATCATCTCTGGTCGACCAAGCTTGCGGACATTGCTACTGTCAGAATTTCAACCAAGAGACGCGGGAACTCCGTTCGCATAGGCTTCCAGTGACGAGCGATCTGAAGCAGGCATGCTTTTTAACCAGCACATATAATTGCGTAGTATTGCATAGTTTGCTTTTTAACGCAAACCGGGGATTTGCTGCAGTGGAAAACACTTTTAGCCACTTACAGCATCACTCTTTGATTCAGCCAAAGGGACAGTCATTCGGCTTGTGGAGAATCTAGTGGTCCACTGCCAACGAAGCTTCATGTCACCTTGTCAAGGAAGGTATGCCAGCACAACTGAATTTTGTCCAGCAAACTTGCAAACCTGAAGTTGAAATGGAAAAAAAGGCCAACTCAGCCCATCACTGTATGTGAGGACTTCGTTCATATTGAGCTCAACATCTTGCAAAGGATGCTTCGGTATTTTGGGAGGCATGTACCTGTTTTACACAATCGGTGCGAGAGATCACCTATTCCAGTCATCGCACTTTGCGATATCCCAAACTTCTCTCGGCCCAAAAGGTTGATCAACGGTTGATCCATTCCAGGTGTTTACACTTTTGCTTTATCCTGATTCATCGTGCACAATGAAATCGACCAGCCAGAAACGGCGGCAATGGTTTATCCGGGATCTGCTATGCTGTGGGGCACGATGGGCGCTTCCGCGACCTGAGGAAAACATGAGTTGAAACTAGTGTTTTGGCAGCACAGCAAGAAGGAAACGTGAGAAGGAAATGTGTGAAATATACTTTCTTTGTCAAACAAGCAATAAGATGCAATCCGCTGAGCAAAACACCCCTGGATCACTTCCATCTTGTGTCCGAGAATGTGACCTCCAGGGAAAAATGATCCGCTCGATTTTAAATAGCAATGGTATAATGAATTTCAAAATCATCTCAGAAACAGCTCGACACAAAAATCCATGATATGCTTGTGATCTTTGGGCCTGTTGCTTTGACAGGATGCCGAATAAATCCCCGAACCTTGGTTTCATCAATTCTCGTTGGAAAACATGACATGAATGGCCTGTGCTTGGAAAGCTAGACGTCAGTTGAACACAGCGGAGTAGCCGCAATGGAATGTTACAATGAGTGTGAATGATACAGTAGGTGTGTGCGTGTGTTATTCTGCAGGTATACAGTGAAAAAAAACAGGGCACGCCATATCATACAGCCCAATTTCACAGAAATCTATTATGAAATCAATCTCATTAAATGCACTGAACGCAGTGGATGGTAAAGCTCACCAATCCAGGGTGGTGGGTTTGGTGGTTTTGTAGGACAATGTGGTGTTGTCACACAACGCAAGCGAGTAAGAAGCTATGATGTGAAAATATACTTCAGAACATGATTTTGAAAAGCCGTACAGTATAGGTTTTAAAAAAAAAAACTCTACAATATGAATCAAGCCGTCAAGCATAGAACTGGGATTCGCGAGGAGAGCCTTCCAGAAATGGGGAAAGACTGGAAAGAGAATGGAAAGGAACCTGGATATTTGGGAAAAGTGAAAAAAGACCCTTCCATTGAGCGAAGCCAGTGCCTTGCGGGCTCTGAGCAGAAAGATGCAGCATAGCAATGATAGCAGTTGAAACCAAAATATGTTCCCTCTGGAGCAACTGAGAGTTCATCGTAGTTCATGTTCCTGCAAATTCTATGACTCCGACACCTCCTAAAGCAGTACACGTCCAGCTTGGAAGCTCCACCAATCCTTGAGGCGTTCAGCGTTCAGGAAATGGACTGAGGGATCGTTTGTGAAGGTCTTGGTTTATGCAAATTTTCAAAGAAACAGAAAACAGTATGCGGAGAATCACCATCCATTCATCATCTATTTTAGGGTACCTAGGGTACCCGTGCTGCCTTGTCTGCTGATGAGTCACGTAGATTGGATGGGCTTGGCCATGTTTGCAAGGCAACTCTCAGGTTTGGTGCAAGCCGCCTGGGAGCTAAAGGAAGCACAAGTCCCAAAGGACTGTGAGGCAAAACATCAGTCATCTTTAATTTTTGCTTTTTTAGGGCTACTCTACACATCAGATCCTGCCTGCAGAAGGCCATGTAGCTGTTGCGCTTGGTTCAGAAGCCACTCTTGTCAGCTTCCATTTCTTCCCTTGCTACTGCTACTCTCGTTCATTGGGCCTTGCGCGCTTATCATGCGTTTGAAAAAATGTGTATACCCGCGCGTTATATCGATATACAAAATTAGAAGCACGCGACAACAAAGTGCAGCTCTGTTTGGTCTTAAATGCGCGTTCCAGAGGTCCGGATCAAACGTTTTGGGTTAGTGTCAAACACATCATGGGATTCGCAGAAGGTTCAACTATGATGGAGCCAAGAGATGTGCTCACTGCAGCGGTCCAGCCCAGTGATCTTCAATGACTCTGCTGCAGTAAATGCCATGACGTTGCCTGCAATTGTCATCAGCAAATACACTGATTTCTTGCATGGTGACTGGACCATAACTTTTTCAATTGACCATGTGAGACACAGAATTTCCCAATCAGCGATCTGATGAAGTGTTCACTGTTCATGAAATTCTGGCTATCAATGGCCAGACATTGCACGGCTTAAAACTTTGTTCTGAGACCACTTGGAAAGCATTCACTGCTGTTCCTGCTGCTCAAAATGCGCCAGCCTGTACCACTGCTAAGGAGGCTGGAGTAACAGCTGTGACTTGTGCCGTGTGCCATATGTTAATCAAGTGTTAATCGTTCCCTTCCATGCACCTTTGGGCGCGCAGCTCTTCTGGAGAAGGAACTGATGGAGGCATCTCTGTACTTGGGGCCTCTACACTGGGAGTAGCGTTTACTCAACAAAACACACACAACACGGAGGCAAAATCACAGAAAGAACTTCCAAAGCAGAACTGATGACAACTGATGACAATTCCATGACAACTGATGACAACTGATTGTGTGAACATTTCCAGGTTGCCACCACTGGGAGCCCCGTGCACTGTTGGCACCCGCAAGGTCCATGCTCTCGGTGCCAAGATTGCCACTGCCACTGCCAGCTGCGCTCTCCCCCGCTGGCCTCAAGGAACTTCGACGCTTCGATGTTTCGATTCTTGCTTGAATCAAGTCGAAACATGTCGAAACATTGATGATCTTTCAACATCTTTGTGTGATGTGTGATGTGTGATCTCTGGTTGTCAGGGCTTCTGTTTTCAGCTGTCTTTCAGAGCCCATTCGCCCTCGCACTCAAGTGAATAATATGCTGAGCTTTCCACTCACCCAAGCCTTGTGTGTTGCTCACCTGAGCGGAAAAGTATGCAAAGAGCAAATATCAAGGGGATGCCAATTTGATACCAATGATGTGTCACGACTAGTGACGCGCAAGACCTTCCAAGCTTTGTGAAAGTGTGTCTTGCAGATAGGCTCCCAGGCTGGAACAGGCCTGAACTGACCAAGGTTGATTCGGTTGAGCAACTCCTCCAATACAAAGTCTTCAACAACACAATGCATAGGCATAAGGCATACACAGCGTACATCATTTGGGGATATTTTGGGCAGGTTTTTTGCTGTTGTCGTGGGCTTTGAATCGCTTCAAAACATTCTCCAGTCCCTTCGGATATTACCGAGAATGCAAATGCATCTCCTGATCCTGTTCGGTGTTGACTGCCTGCATGGTTCAAGGCACAATGCTCAAATCTGCCGATAGATTCTGGAAGTCTCTGTTCATTTCAACTTGGCAAAGCTCGGATATGCTCGGATCAATTCGCGGTGCCTCTTCCTGTGGGGTCAAGCGACTGATGAGCCGTTGCCATGCCTCAAAACAAGTCAGGTCTATGACGTCTGAGCATGTCGCTAGATCACTGGCACTGGCCTTTGAGAAACAGTGCATCTTGATGCATCTTGATGCATATTGGTGCATCCTGTCTTAGTCCTTCTTATCACCTTGTCATACCTTGTCCAAGGTGTCCAAGGTCATGGCCAGGCCAAGCATCTGAATCACCATGGCGACAAACGAATTGGAGAGACTGCAGAGATGCAGCGAAACGTGGAGGCTTTTCATTGCTGTTCGGTCTTCGGTCTTCCTGGTTCCTTACAAATTCACAGAAACAGGTGATCTTTTCTGATTGTAACGAGGGAAAGTTATGTGTAACCAGATGAAGAGCACAATGAAGTAGACGATTATCTGACCACATACTCCGGTCTGGCATAGGAGCATGCTGGTTTGAGCTATGTGTTGCAAACATCTGGACTCAGAGTTGTTGCAAGCACGCATTGCTGACAGACATGACAAAAGATCTGCTGCAGCAACTTTCCTCTTGTACAAGGGTAAACGATGGCAAAAGACTCTTTCATATCGTATGCAGCACTTTTTGCAAAGCTCCCGTTTGCGCTAAGTCTCCTACTACTACGGGCTTGAAGCACGCGAAAGGACCTGCTATGCAATCACAAATCAACACTTAGCTGCAAAGCCCGGATATAGCACAGGAGATGCACAGGAGTGCACAGAGTGCGCGCTGTGCTTAAGAGCACTTAGTCGACATGTCCTTTGCATATCTTTTGTACACGGCCAAGCGCAGGGAGTCGTTTTGCAGACTCAAGCTTGGCCAAAGACCCTGCACCCTCTGAACGGTCTGCCCCATGGAGTAGACTGCAGGGCAGTGAAGATATTGCATGAACCAAGGCAGCACCAAACAATGTGCTGAAAAACATGAACAAAATGCGCTGAAAACGCGCGAATGCAAGGCTCAAGTTTCCAGGTCCCCGTCCTGGACTAGGCGCTCCCATTTGCCAGCCATTTGCTGAACGAAATGTAGTTCTGCAGGTCAAGGTTGCAATATCGGAAGGAGATCAAAAGATGAGTACACTCCGGAGCGTACACATCGAAAGTGCCAGGTATGTGAACTAGATTTCAAGCAGGATGTCTAATGGTCCAATAGCAGTCCTTGTTTGAAGGGTCCAGCAGCAAGGCTGCAGCAAGCATCTCCTTTGGAAAGATGAGGTGATCCATGCCTACACACCCTTCTACGCTGCATCTACAAGACCTCTGCACAAATGGATCCTGAACGATCAAAAAAACTAGAACCGTCGCCGTAGAGCACAGTCGTGCAGCAACTTATACAGAGAGGGAGAGAGAGGGAAACTAACCCACACGAAAACACTAACCACACATCCTTGGCGGTGGAGACATTGCCAGCATGCGCCTTCACAGTGACTCAGGGAACAAAGATGGGTGTGGCAATTCGGATGCAATTCGTCTTTACAAAAGCTACTGCTGACTGATGATGACTGATGTGGGGATCTGTAGATTGCTGGTGGAATAGTTTGTGTTCTCATGTAACTCAACAGACTTTCGGATCCATAGTGACGATGTTCAAAAGTTGTAGGCTGTTGTAGGCTGTGGGCTGTTTCAACATGTTTCAACACCACCGGAAAGGGGATAGCAACACAGGATGGAGAGCTTTGAAAGCTGGCCACCTCAAGCTGGGCCAAATTGGCAAGGCAGCCATGCTGTGTCGCATCCAGGCTTACCGCCTGTTGGTACGCTTGCCTAGCCTGGATCGCCATGGTCACCAGTTGAAACAGGTCAAAGTACATGCTACATCAGTATGTACTTAGTCAAGCGATGTCACACAACATAGTGTCAAATAAGGTCACATTGGCATGAGGACTGTCAGAATTCAACACAATTCAGCAGGCACCTTCTCAAAACACTTTTGCCGCTGGTGAAACTGGCCAATTCTAGCCCAGGCTCTGGATGTCCTCAGAACATGAGGTCAACATGAGGCCAACATGACTTCTTTTGTCTGTTTTAGTTGTTTCCTTTTTCGTCTGCTGTGCTTCTTCTGGGGCACGGTGTTGCTTTAAAAAATCTTGTCTGAGCTCAATGATGAAATGGGTCGATGGCTGCTGCTTGTCGGAAGCCCTTTCCAAGCTTTTCAGAAGATCCTGCCGACACTGCAATGACAAGCATGAAGAGATTGAAACGCACTTGGACAAAAAATGATGAAAGTACATGTGCGATTATTTGCGCTTGATAGCCTTGCAGAGCATCAAAGCTGGCCTCTGGGACTGAAATGCAAAGCGAGGAAGTGCGACTGGTGCGACTACTTCTGGAAGTTGGTGAAGGCGCTGAAGATCCTAACGTGTGCATGCTCTGCATGTTCAACAAGCAGTTTCTGGCTTTGCATCATTCACAAATCGGTCCATGTTGTCCATGTTGTCTTGTCTCTCACTTGGGCCTTGAGAGTCACATGCTTTGTCTTTGCCAAGCACTTCCTAGGGGTGGCGTACTACGAGTCACACAGCTCAAACATCTGGACATGGTTGGCGAACAGTCAGGTGAACAGCCAGTAAACCAGATTCTCTACGGTATTCTACGGTAACCTCTTGTACTGTAACCCTCTCAATAGATGTTCAAAAGCCTCTGGATCACTGCGCTATACAATCTTCTCGTCTATGGCCGTCTTGCAAAAGAGGTCGCGACAGGAAAGCTTCTGGCAGAAGAGCCGTCTGACCTGATCTCAATCGAATGCAAGGTCTGAGCGTGTGTGATTCCTCTGATCAACTTTTTTTCGCATTTATGCACAGTCTCAGTGAGCAACTTGCTCGCTGCTTCATTGGCCTCACAGGAGCAAATCCTTCATGTCATAAAGTCATAAGCTTCTTTGCCCAGCTTGCCACTTCTTGCAACTCTAAGTGGAGGAAGCTGAGACTTCAAGAAATCTCACAGCTTAGAAATCTATGGAATCCATGGGCATAGGTTTATACATTCCAGGCTGGTGAACCGATTTGTTGGAATCCAAAGGCAGTCTATGAGATCTTCCGACGGTGCCGAAATTCTATCCGCTCAAAAAAGTCTGGGCACAACACAGTTGGCTGGGCACTTGGTGTCTGAGCTTGACTTGGTGTCGGAGCTTGTTCCTCCTCCCAATCAGCCCAAAGAAAGACGAGTCCGAGTCACACGAGTGAGTGTACTGTACAAGGAATAGAGAAGACACCAGAGCCAGTGGAGACTCCGTGTAGACTGTGTTGGGACAGCTACAAGGGGTCAACCGCTGGATGGGCACTTCAATCTGAAGCAGAGACAGGGAACTCAAAGCGTCAACCTTTGAAGTAAGGTGTCTGTAATGCCAGAAGAAAGATGTCCGCAATTCTTAGAGCCTTGACTGCTGTCAAGAAAGCCACAAGTGCATCGTTTGGCACTCTAGATGCAGATTTGATACTTCATCTTCTTTCAGCATTGGACTCAAACTTTAGAAACAGACTGCTGAAGCACTGAATGCAGAAAAGTTCCTGCCTCTGTCTCAGTGGCTGCCTGTTCGTGGAGTTGGAAAGAAGAGTCAAATGACAGAACCAGCGTGGAAGCATGTCTTGCCTCCGGTATGGTTTCCAAAAGCGCGGCTCGTCCTGTGAACGTCAAAGCCAAGCCTGTCTCCGCACTGTGCACGCTAAGCTTTGCACCTCTTTCATTCTCATGTTGCTTCAGATCTGGATTCTCCTCACAAGCACAAAATTGGTCGTTGGGCATAGTTGGGCTGTTGGGTTTGTGACGCAAAAGAAAAGCAGCACAAACTCTCCTCTGATGCGAGCCACTGCAGCAGAAATCCTCGCAAAAACGAAATGAAGAAAGATTCCGAGGATTGAAGGCCCAAACCATGCCTGGTGGATCTGGGACGTTGATGCCTTGCACAAATGCCTCTTGCTGCATTTTGAGCCATTCCTGCAAAATGCACCAGTTGAATCCAATTGCAGTACCTATCCCAATCGGGTGCCTTTCATGCCTTTTGGATTGAAGCGGCACTTCCAGAGAACACTCGACTCTATGACTTCAAGTCCTGATGCCACAGACTCTCCTGTCGCTTCAAGTCCTTCAAAGCACAGAAATATGGAATCTGAATTAATATAAATTCATATAATAGAATCAGAAAGAATTAAATTGGACAAACTCGTCGGCAAAAGTAACAAAACATCTGAGGAGCATTTTCTGAACGAGGAGTACCTGATGAAAGCTGCTCTGAATTGGCAAAACATGCTGCTCCTCTCGCAAGGCTGCAATTTCTTCAGCAGCCTCGCACTCACAGTGCTCATCGTTTGCAGAAAGTTAAGGCTTTTGAATATGTGCAGCGAAGTAGTTCAATTGTGGGAGGTGTCGCAAAGGCAGGGATGACAAAGCCACGTGCTGCGAGTGCTCGAGCCTTTTCGCGTCCTCGAAGCAACTCCTCTGACCACAAGGAATAGTCCTCGCAATGCTGCTGCTCCAGCTTCTCCTGCAAACAGGAGCCTGCTGCAGTGCACAAGGTGTTGGAAGGGAGGTCATGATAGGTCAGGAACCGCCCTTGCAATGACATGTCGCAAAACGGCACTCCTGTTGGGCAGACATCGCAGAGACTTGGTCCTCCGAAAAAAAATGAACAGTCTTTCAGTATGTCTGAAAGCAAAGTTGAGACAAATCTAAGGTATCCAAGGTGCAGAGACTACACTGAGGCAAGAAACAAAGGGACAAAACACGAAAAATCCAGGGCCTGGAACGCGGCTTGTTGTTCCACAACTTCAGTAGCCAACTCCTGCACCTCACAGTAAAACTCGGACCAGCTCATGCAAAGTTGTGCCTGGCATCCCTGGCCTGTTGTTCCATGCGTCTCAAGGCTTCAGCATGGCCCTCTTCTTGAGCTGCCATCACGGATGCCTGAGAGTCTAGCCAGTTGTCCACTTCGATCAATGACATAGTAGCGATCAGTAGCAAGCAGAGCAATGATTCTTTTTGAAATTGTAGAGAACAAGCGAGGAAATTGTCAACATTCTTTATCTATGCAGACTAGTGAGCAACTAGTGGCCTCTTCCTCGATCCACTGCTCTAACAGCCTGATCGGTGGCGGATGAATCATCAGCAGATAAAGACACAGGATTCCGTGGAGACGCTTTTCTGCAGCCAAAAGATGCAACAGGGCCTGCATCGTAAGTTCAGAAGCTCAAGCAGTACCTCTGCAGAGCTCTGCACAGCTCTCCACCCAAAATGTCTTAGCATCACACTGCCACTTTCACACCAGTGACACTGCCAGCTTGTTTCCGCACCCTGTAGTGGTTCAGACGGACATCACTGCCATCTGCCTTGGATACCATCAAACGTTGCCAACGGATCAGATCAAATGGACTTTGTCCACTTTTGTCGACTTGGCGGCTGGGCGTTTTGATCTAGGTCATCTAGGTGTCCTGCATCTCCAGTGGCCTTCTGTGACAAAAGTTTTTGCAGCTCAGACTCGCTCTGCCTGGGCAGCGAGCCAGGTACGTGAGGTGGTTTTCCCACAAAACGCCGAGATCGGCTTCTCAAAAGTTCACTGGAAGTGAAGTTAATTGTTGCTCGCCTTTGTCAAATGAACGCGGGGTAAGAGAGACCCTATCCAGTTCATCCCCATTTGCGGCGGCCTCAACGCGGTCATGGCCCAATCACGTTCACGTTCAGCAGTTGCGAGTTTTTCCTGCAGAGGGCCATCTGAAACTTCCCCTGCCTCCCTCCAGTTGCCTCAGAGCATGGACACAAGGCAGTACCAGCCGGTCCTCCATTTTCTTCAAGTCTTTCTGCAGTACCAGCGCCTGCTAGTTAAGATTTTCCAATAAAATTTTGAGCATACAGAATCTCTCGCACCCCAGAGACTTTCCTATCTTGACAGGTAACTCCAACAACAGCCTCCTCACCAACTGCTGGTCGTCCGTGAAGACTTGAGTGACTTAACGCCTTGAAACACGTTCGACTCTGGTTTAAGGACCTTCATGAATTTCTGAGGTCCAACTAAAAAAGACTGAGCAAGGGAATGGCACGTACAGAGCATACGATTGCATTTATGGCAGGGTGAAAACTCTTGCCACAAACTGAATGCACTACAAACATGATCAAACGTAGAAATAGATGTGTATGTTATATACAAACGTATGTGTCATTCATTTCTGCATATACCAGTAGTACCGCACAAGGCGGTGGCGGAAAATTCAAAAATAGGAAACCTATAGGAAAGCTTGGTTGTTGTGAATCACGGATGGCAGAGCGAACCCACTCGTGGATCGACAAATTCTTGGATTGTCGGCTTGCCCATCTTCCTATCTATCCATGTCTCTATTCATCCATCGATCAATCTATCTAACGACGCTTCATCAAAAACACTGATTGCTTTGGGGTTCAATTCTGGCCTTCTGACACGCCCCACCACTCTCACTCTTATCTATCTATCCATCTATCTACCTAAATATCTATCCACCTACCTACCTACCTACCTATCTATCTATCTGCCTATCTATCTGTCTATATGTCTGTCTATCTATCGGTCTATCTATCTGTCTTTCCATCTTTCTGTCAATTATCAATATCTGTCTATCTGTCTATTTGTCAATCTGTCCATCTGTCTATCTGTCTATCCATCTGTCTATCTATCTGTCTCTCTATCTATCTACCTGCAAGCTTGAAACCGAAGCTATTCTGCGAGGCTTCCTCAAGTCTTGAATTGGACAACATCAAAAACGAAGCAATCCTGCGAAACTTCGTCAATTTTTGAACTTGACAACGTCAAAAACGAAGCAATCCTGCGAAACTTCCTCAATTTTTGAACTTGACAACATCGAAAACACAGCCATTCTGCGAGATGTCCTCAATGTTTGAACTTGACAATGTTAAAAATCAAACACGAAGCAATTCGGAGACTTCCTCCATTTTCGAAGTTGACAACATCAAAACCGAAGCAATTCTGCGAGACGTCCATCAAAAATGGAAGGCTGAGTGCAGAGCTGACGGCCTTGTACCAATGCATTTCCTGATTTGTCCATTCCATCTATCTTGAGTACTGTGCCTGCCGCGAAAAAGTGAGGCCAGGTCATACGAAGTGCTGCACCTGTCACTCAAAATCATCTTACCAAACCTGAAGATCTGATGCTCCAAAATGCAACCCTTCTCAGGAAATCAGCGCCCTGACCTCCTAACATCTCTGACTTATGTCTCTTGCACTGCCCCTGCCACGCGACATGCATCTTTGCAGATCCTCTTCAAAAGCTGCACGCCTGCCAACGTTTTTGAAACTGCTGCAACACCCTTGCGTTTTGCTCACTTTTGGCAGGATGCACAATCCCTTGCGCCTGCACCACAAAAAGACGCTTCAACGTCCAAAAGTGGCCCGAACATGGTGTGCTTTGCACATTTTGACTTCGAAATGTGCTTCGCGCCACAACGGCGTGCACTTTTTCGACAGCTCAACTTCCAAAAGTGCTCTGGCGATGGTGTTCTTTGTTTATTTTGACTTGGACATGTGCTTCACGCCACAACAGCGTGCGCTTTTTCAACATCTCATCTTCCAAACATGCTCCGAACCTGGTGTGCTTTGTACGTTTTTACTTCGGCATGTGCTTCGCGTCACCGCAGCGTGCAATTTTCCATCTCTCATCTGACCAGAAGGCTCTGCACCCACCGCTTTAGCGAGCCTACTTTTCGACCTTCCGGAGCCCCAAAACATTCGAAAAACACTCTGTCTCGCGACTTTGCTACCTTTTCGCGCACCTGCATCTTCTGTCTTCTGACTCTTTCTCTGCTCTGATCTTCTTTCTTCTTCTCTTCTCTTCTCTGACTCTTCCCACCTCTGCTTTTCACCTGCCCATATATTCGGAAGTTTGACTTCTAAACTTCCTTCGATCATATGACCATGACATTCATAGATCGCAAATGACTTCTAGTTTTGCTAGAACATGTCTTCTGGGTTTGCTGAGCTGTATATTGTGTATATTTATATGTTTATACTTATATATATATATACGAAAAAAATACACAATGTACATAAGCGCATATATCTATCTATCTATCTAT
>Ga0126342_10001435_pt1 | contig 33528 bp, 28 predicted proteins | sample Cyp1metagenome_FD_92528 | JGI IMG/M metagenome (GOLD analysis project Ga0126342, IMG submission 92528) | Coral microbial communities from Lord Howe Island, Old Settlement Bay, Australia - Cyphastrea 1 metagenome | ecosystem: Host-associated > Invertebrates > Cnidaria > Coral ...
CCGTGAGTTGTTCTTGCCACACATTCCACCCAACCGCTTTGTCAATCCGTGGCTGATATTGTTCTTGCAATCCTGCAATGCACCCAGGCTGTAACCATGATCCCCCAAAAAAACATACTGTTTTGTACCACCCTTACAAAACAAGCCCTTCTTCTTATGTTGTTTACATTTTGACTGGCAGGACCCTGTTTGTTTTGGAAAGGATGGTAAATAAATTCATTTGTAAGCGACCACCACTCTTGATCAGGGCTCGCATGAAATCTCAAGACTGGCTTCATAATGACCAGATTGAATGTGCAATGCAATATTTTGAATAGCATTTGTTATTAAAACAGTACTGGCCAATTGGTGGTGTACACATTCAATGATAACACAACCTGAAACCCTCACCATCTAAACCATTCTAAACCAGTAAGTGGTATTGATATGTATCGAGAATCATTTTGTGGGGCAGTTATCTTCAATTGTAGCCTGTTATATTCATGAATTCATGATGTTCTGTTCAGGATCTGAATTCATGATCTGGCAGAACAGAACATCATGACATGAATTTGTCTTGATCTGGACAAGGAGCCTGCGAGTGGGCTTTGAGGGCGCGCATTTCCTTGCCCACAGTCGATCCCTCAGTGTTGTGACACGACGGTGGAACCAGATTATCGTACTTTTTAATCTCTAGGCCATGAAAGTATATTATAAACATTCAATAACATTCATCGTACTGTATTGTTATAATACTTCATGCATGGGTGTTGGAAAATTTGCGTAGTTACTGGGCAATATAGACAACAAGGATGACGTGTGCACAAGTATGTCCATTACAAGTACTAGCTAGTATTGCATTGATTATTACTATAATCGTCATGACAAAATTTATAATATAAGGGCCGGTCAAAATGAATCAGAAAAATAGTTTATGTCCTGTTTCAATCACTATTGCCGTTGGAATTATGAAAGCCCTGAACCATAGTAACAGAAGGGAACATAGAAACCGTCATAATTTTAGGGTATCCATCTTTCTTCCCAAATTTAATTTATCCAGGGGGCACCACCACTGACTTCATCGACTGCACGTGCCAGTGATGCAGACATCTCTTCACATTCTGCACCAATTGCATCACCTGCGTGGATGGCGTTTGTTTTCCCACAATTGTTCAGTTCAGGTACTTGTTTCTTACCTATGGAAAGTCCATGCTACGCTAGCAATATTTTCCCAACGCATCTAGTCTCACAAGATGTGGTTTATATCGCATGTGTGGCTTTGCGACATTCCACCAACAAATCATTTCTGACCACAGATCGGTCATGATCTAAGATACGCAGTGTTCATCACTGCCAGTCGGTAAAAGTCCAATTACCATCCTGTAAGCTGCAACAAGGCTTCACTTGTATGCTTGACCCCCCTGGAGGTTTGGATAAACCAATCCGAAAAAATATCATGATAATTTGTTGTGTGATGTTCTTGACTTTGATTACTGAACAAGAAACAAAACAATTCATGGATTTTACATAGCCAACTGAAAAACTAGCTTCTACCAAACCTCCAACAACTGCAAACCTAAACAGGCGAAGCGAACAGATGCAGGCTTGTGCAGGATATAAGCGGCTACTTAAGATTTGCTCTGGTCAAAAAGTCTTTGAAATCAGACTCCAATTGGTCGCCATCGCTGGTCAGATCCGGCAGGTCCTCAACCTAGGTGCACAGATATTGATACTATCATGAATTATTACACTATAACATAAGTTCATGAATAATGAATGAACGATATTCATAAATCAATTTTACTCTTTTTGGGACGGGGTACAATATTTCTGTAATCAATTGAGGAATGTGTGAAACATGATCTTTCATATCATGTTGGACTATGACAAATAACAGCTCAATTGCAAATGCATTGAAGTAACATCAAGGGAATCGATCTTCCTTTGCAAGTCATCCCTGGCCCTGATCAATCGGTTCCGGAATCTCTGTAGCTCACCCTCGATCGCGTGGCGCAACATCTGAGGCCTCAAGAAGGCAACATTGCTGCGGGATCTCAGAGAAAGCTTGGCTGGAACCTCCCAAAAGTATTATAACAATCACAACTCCTGGGGGGTAATGAGTGATAAAATTACTTTGCACTAGGTAGCTACATCTCAGAATGTGGGTTCAATGTAAAATTCATTGGCATAAACATCCTGTTTTGTAATGATCATTACTGGTGATAGACATATAGCCAACACTGCATTAGTCTAATCACTGCAGGTTCCAACATTAAAACCACCAGGTATGTTCAATGCCGTTCCAACATTCTGCCAAAAAGGCTCTACAAAAAAACGATCATGGGTAAAGCAACAGGCACCGTTGTCATTTTTGAATGTGGTTATGCACTACTGCATTTGCCTGGCCAAACGTGATAAAAAGATACCTGTATTCCATATTAAAAAGGTATGGGCTAAAGGCTTGAGCTAAATGATATATTATATAATATATATTATATTATATATTTTTGTAAAGTGGGTACCATCTTGCTTAGGTATCCCTGGTTCACAAATGATAGTCTGTTCAATTTGATGGAACGTTCAGTGTGCAATTTGGATACAACAAAGAGTTGCAGTATTATACTGATGAGATATATACACATGATGGAATCAATAAGTGATAAAGGTTCCTGGTTAGTTGTATGATATGCCACACTTTTTATTTGGTTCTTAGTTGCTCTGCCAAAATGCAACCTCGATCCCCAGGTGCCAGACATTGCACTGACTACCTTCTCTTTCTTGCAGGCATGGGTGACTTTGTCGTTGATCTTGTGTAAGGTCTGCGAGCTGGTATAGTAGAAGAATACCCCTCAAGCTTATCCGTTGAATGTGATACGGCGACTGTGTTCCTTACATTCCAAGCCGAACTATTTGAACCAATCTCAAAACAACCAGTTTGCCGAAAGTCCAGTTAAATTCACATGGGGCCCTACACAATCAGATGATATAATTTATTATATGTTGATTATGAACATGATTTGGAGTTGGAGCAATTGGGTTTCACACAGCATTGGGAATCTACAAACATCGCAAAATATACATGATTGCATCTAATCCAAACAAGCCTTTTTCGCTTTCGAAATCACTTCCTTCTCAGCCTTTTCCTTCTCACGCTGGTCCTCCTTGACACGTTTTGCTTGCTCTCTGGCAATGCGTTTCTCCTTCTGTTCCTTTGTCTCCTTCTTAGCTGCTTTTTTTCCTTTGCTCTTCTTCTTCTTTTTCTTGCCATCCTGGATGTTTTGTGAAAGGCCCACAATAATCCAAAGGGGTTAATCAAGTGGCTGGCTAGACAACGGCTATTTTCTGATACTTGGCAATGCCTTATCTCAGTATGAAATGCAATTGGGAATCCAAAAATGCATGTATGGAGAACATGTTGGAATTATTTTGATTTCACATGCATGCATGTGGCCGTTGAAGCTGGTACCTCAATCCCAGAACATCCGACTCAGTTTTGCCTCACTCTCGGAGCGTGCAGATGACACTGTCTCTGGTGAGCTTCGACTGCTGGACTTGCGCTTCTTCTTCTTGTCGTCTTTCCTCCTTTTCCGGCCTCTGGACTCTTCACTATCAGAATCATCCCTGTCTGCAGCCTGGAACATCTCCTCCAACTCTTTGTCTTCTGTCTCACTGACACCTTCGCTGTCCCAAATCAGGTATTGCCGCAGCTCCTGACAGTTGGAGCAGGTGCGATTCCTGGTGACTGAACTGTGGGATGTAGAACTCGGTTTTATGACCTTAATTAAGATAGGCCATGACACATCTATGTCGTATTTTTTGGCAGGGCAAAGTTCTATTTCAATAGGACCACGGAGTGGGTGAGATATTAGCTTCCATTCATGAATCTTTTGATCACCAGCTAGATAGATCATACAGATTGCAAACACAATAAATTTAATATAATATACTATAACAGCCAGCGCAGAGATTGATAAAAACATATAAAAACTGTTCGTGTTGATGTCGCCATGCATGATCTAGCTATCACAACTACCAGTAGTGAGGTGTCCAGCCTCACTGGCCGGAGCATCGGGGTGGTTCTTGACTTGGGTTTCCCGTGTCAATGGGTCACCCATCTTGTTGTCGATGATCTGTTGTGCCAAGTGATCTGATCCAAACTTTTGCACCAACTGGTGCTTGGTATACCAGATACGGGCCCCATGTGTACGCTCCCGCTTCTTGATTGTCATTCTGACATACAACTGGGATTTTGACCAGTCCCCACCGCTCGTCAGCCACTCATCCATCAGGATTTGAAGCTTTCCAGAACCTTGGCAAGGTGCGCCCCACCATGATGAACTACATTGTTTAATTATTAATATAATGATATCAAAGATAATAAGAATGATGCCTTTAATCTCTGGAAGTGAACTTCATTTGACGACTCATGCTTCGGTTATTGTTTATGGATGGTGAACCAAATATTTTAATTAGGCAATATCAAGCACATGCATTAGCTTGGGATGAGTCCCGATTATGTTGTTTTCACAGACCTGGTGTGGGTATGTGAGATGTTCAATCCAGGTGAGCGATCTAGATCATATCTTATTTGTTTCCCAACAGATTTCCGAAATCATATAACCAAAAAAATATTATATTATAATGATATAATTGTTATATTATAATATTAAATAAAATAGATTATATTATTAATATATAATAATTATTAATTATAATTGAGTTTGGATCCCTTAGTTGGAGGGGCTAAGCACTTGTAAACAACCAAGTGGCAGTACTTTGCATCCTTGTGAGCCTTCTGAATCTCCGGTGGAGAGTGATCTCAGCACGGTGGGCAGCATGTGTCGATAAATCGATCTACCATGTAAATGGCCATGGCAGTTTTTTTTTGATAGCACGTTGTGCACGTAACAATCCGATATTTTTGAGGAACAATGCATGTGACAACATCATTGCATTTGGGCCTGTGTTACTTAATGTTATTCAATTCGTATGATATAGGCATGTTGGATAAATAAACATACTGCCATGGGTGCAGGACGATAAACACACAAGCCACAATCAACCCAAATGGATTTCGGTTCCTAGGATGTTTGCTCACCACCTGGAATCCACAAACAGTAGTTACAATTGAAACAAGAACTATGCAACCTGGCGACTCTGAATGTGCCGGGTGAATCGCATAAAGCGTGCATGACATGCTTTCTCTTCTGCAGTCTTCTCTCTTCGTTTTTTTGGCAGTGCCAGCACGGTTGTCTCGCCAGGTCCTACAGCCGGAGATTGTGGAGTGCCAGTGCCAGGAGTGGTGGGGGTCCCAGAAGCTGAAGGTGGAGCTGCCGGGGTGCTGGTATTTGCTTCGGCTCCAGACGGGGAAGAGTTCTCCGAAGGGGAAGCTGCAGGGGCAGAGGAAGGTCTGGGGCTAGCCAACTGCAGTTGTGTTTCTGGTCGTCTCAGGTTTTCCATGGCAGTTATCTGCTGATTCTGTCTTCTAACTGCACTGGTAGGGACAGGAGTCACAGGCTCTTCCTGCTTTTCTTGTTTGACTTCCACTTTGGAAGGAACTGCCATGGATTTGGCTGCTGTTGCCCTCTTTGGTTCTGTGTTCAGTGGTGCTGTGGCTGCATCAGTCCTGACAGCAGACGTTGGCTCAGCATTTGGCTCTGGTGGGTTTGCAGGTGCTGCCACTAAGGCTGAGGCTGTCTCTGGGGGTGGGTTTGCTTGTGCAGGATCTACAGGTGGGGCAGGTGGGTCTGCAGGTGTGTCTGCAGGTGTGTCTGCAGGTTTGGCAGCAGTGTCTGCAAGTGGGTCTGCAGGTGGGTCAGCAGCTGGGTCTGCAGGTGCATCGGGTGCTGTAGCAGTACCATGTCCTGGGACAGTAGACACTGTGTCTTTCTTTGCACGCCACCCAGAGCTCTTTTTACCCTTCAAAGTCTTTCGAACGTTCTTGGGCTTTCTCTGATGGCTCTTCTCTTTCTCATTTGACACGAGGTGGCGAGAGTCATATCTATTAAGTCTGGCCGGTGGCGTTTGCAGACCAATGCCATGTGTTTTCCCAAGTTCCACCTCCAAAGAGCCAGCAGGGACAGTGGAGCCAGGGCTTCCCGCTGATCCTGCACAGTAGGGTTTTTACCTTGTGACACCCACAAACAGGATCACAGTAGTGCTACTTGGATGATTGATAATTTCTAACTTTGTGGTAATTCAGGGGTATAAGCTTTTATTTTGGTGCACTGCAGGTTCAGTAGTTTTACACCAATGTTCAACCAATGAGGATGTCAGTCCAGAATGTGCCCCAACCCCAACAATGTCCAAAGCACAGTTGAGAGACGAAAGCTAAACATTCAATATGTTACATTTACCTAGCATCCTACATATGTTATTTAGAGATTGGGTTTATGGCGATTGATACTACAAAATCGATATTGCATTGATCAATTGATAGTTCCAAAAAATAGACACATTGCGAACATAATATATCTACAAGGGTGGTTGTCTGGAGTTCATACTACAAAATATATTACTACTTATATGCTTATTCTTGAAATCAGTTTCCATCACCAAAATCATATATGCACAGTGGAACACAAATTCTGCGCCTTGAGGTGACAACACCCTTTGGCTTTCAGAAGGCGTCGGGGCAACAAGGTCTTGAGTCAACCTTGCCGGGCAGTTTGTGTTAATATAGCTTCCAATGAAGTTATATGTCAAAGTCCTATACTAGTAACCAGAGGCCGATACATGTGCCCACACAATCAACAGTAATATGTTCTTATTTTATCAGGCTTGCAATGTACATGCATGATCTTGGTTCGAAAGGATATAATAGGATAAGAGTTTCACTTTGAAAAAGTCAATCAGCCAGGGTGATCACAGATGAAAGTGAAAATTATATAAAATCGGCATGTAACATTGCTGTACCCCACGGGAGCATCTCCGGAGATAGGGCAACATTAAGCAGCCGTTCCATTACAGAAGCAGCAGAGTTCAGCTCTGCGTGCCTCTGGGCACGCGCAGCTGCAGCTGCCAAAGCCTTTTGCACCACGTCGGTTGACATAGCGCCCACTGGACCAGGATGGCAGTCTACACCAGTCTTGAACAGTAATGCGCCATGTAATGGGAAATCAAGCCCAAATAGGCATTCAAAGCATTTGGCTCCAACAAGTATATCAATCACATGTTTTACCCACAATGCATTTGTTCTGAGATTTCATCAAAAATACACCCAGAATGTCAAAACATCAGTTTTCATTGTAAAATGAGACTCCAATGATTTTCACGACAGAAAACTCCTAAAATGACTTGTTCAAAAAAGTGGATTTTTGGGCTTATGTCGTTCACGCCCTGGGATTGTCGTTCACGGTATAAAATGGGGTTTCACGCATGGTTCACGCAGGTTTCACGCATGTTTCACGCTACCCCTGGCTAGTGAAACCCACATGATACCCGAAGTGCTCTGGTGGACATTTTTTTCACCTTAGTGACGCTTGACTGTGTTTTCATCATAGCACTGACAGATGGTCATATTGCTGGTTGAGGGCTACTTTAATTGAATACAGCGTCTCAGAGCAGGTGCAAAGCATAACCAGTACAAAACCGAATAACAAAAAATGAAGAACCACCACACATACATATGCAGTATCTAATTGTACAACAGTGCATATTGTAAATAACATTGAGTAATGAATTGTAGTGTATATTTTCTTTATTGCCTTCCCCTGCACGACGCTAGATCTATATGCTGCATCCATTGCAAAAATGAATTTCTGTAGGCGCTTTGGAGCAAAAGCCAAAGGATGGCTAGATCGAGGAGACCTAGAATGTCAACTCACAAGCCCTTGCTGAGAAGGGGTGTGTACACACCCGCTGCCAACTCCTTCTTAAGGAAGGCTTGCACTGGTGCCAATTGTGCATGACGCCAGCGGTATGGGGCCTGATGGCCAGACAAGATGGATCCCACCACGGACAAATTGAACAGTTTCAGTGGATCACATGCAATGCCATTTATCAAGAAGGAATTGTTGAAATGTATTCAACAATATTTGATCGATATATACTATATTTTCATTCAAAAAATATTAATATATAAAACATAATCTATAATAATTATAAAATATATTATATTGAAATTATCATTGAACATCCTGACCCAGTGGTTGCCCCATGCAAATGTCTCTGTGGGACATGTCAGATGTCATCACAACAACTTAGGACCGCTCAATGTGCATCGGTATAACCAACAAAAAATATTTGACGAATTGCAGGCCCGAAAAAACAGCACAGAATCAAGAAAGATCCCCATGGTATTGGAACAATCTTTGGTAATACGATAAATCACCTTAAGGCGGGTTTACCATTCAGCCTGGAAAGTCTTGCCAGCGGCAGCATCTGCAGGTTGTGGATCTTCACGGACTGGGACTTGAGCACAAGCCTGAGAAGAATTCGATAAAACATACTGCATTACATGATTGATGCAGTGGGATATATTACAGATCAATATCAGATCTATGGAATCTATCGATATATATTATATTCATCGATCGATATGCCAAAACCGACCTGCCGGGGTTGATCTACAATACTGAAACTGATCTGAAGCTGATATGGAGACATACACCCGTGAGATTTGCAAACATAGCATCATCATATATCATAATTGTGGCTAAACAATTTAATCAAAGAAACCTCCTGGTGAAGTGTGAAGACCTTCTTTGCAAAGGGCTTTGGGTAGGCAGCTGAAGCTTTCATGCCAGGGCCCCCTTGCCTCGGCTCGGGTGTAGCTGCACACACATGTTAACTATACTTATAGCTAAGTGGGTGTGTGTTGATCTAGTCAATTATCAATCAACATATCCGAAATAAGATATTGGCATTTAGTCAATGACAACTTTGCCACATGTATAGCATGATTACGCAGGTGGTATTAGGACAATATTGATTGTGATGAACACAGTCATGGCACACTCTTGTACGACCATGCTTGTCAATTTTCTTGATTACCATGGCTTTTTCACCCTTCTCCTTGTACGCCGCAATTCTCTTCTTGTCCTTCTTCCGCAATTTGCCCTTCAACTTGGATAGCCATGACCTGAAACCCAACGGCCAAGGTCAAAACGTGAGTCATCTGGAGGACTGAAACGCTAAGTGCGGGGCGGTGTTCCAAAAAGTATAGAGGGCTTGTTCGTGTTGGCCCCATAGCGTCCCATTGGACTCAGTGGATCACCATGCATCAAGGTATGGTATGGGCACAGTACATTTTGAACAGTAGCTGACAGTATAATACAGTTGCAGTTGCATATCACAAATTATTCTACTTCCTATTGTGGGTAGTACTAGTGTTGAGGATGAGGACTGCAATGCACTGAAATTGTAATTACACACTGGGTATCCCACAAGGTCACAGTATTCCATGTGGTCGGTCGCAAGACAAGGGCAGCATACTTCATGTAGATCAGGGCTGGCATCAAGGAGCTGCGAGGTTGCTCTGTGATCCAGAAAACACCACGAGCAGCAGCAATCAAACCAAGAAGAATCCATCGTGTGGTTATCCTGGGCTTGTGAACCCAGAGCTGTATTCTGGCATCCATTACATACATTCAGTGGAATTGGAATTATGTTTCAGGATTCTTCCATATAATTCTTCCAACATGATATATTATATATATATAGGATGAAAGTATCCAAAGGTACATTAAATTGTGTAACGAACAAGTACCTAGCATGGGTGTTGTTTTGATAAGCATCATTGCAGAAATCCCATACCCACCCTAATGATATTCAGGATAAGATGCATCATACCGGGATTTGTTCAAATCAAGAGTCATATTGGCATCCCTGACGTATTGACGAGCGGTGTTGCCCAGAACCCTCCAAGATTTCCTGCCACTTGTTGCTCTATTAACCCACACCCAGCTCGCGCAGGGGGGCCCTCCGAAGAGGGCCCCCCCGGGCTTGATTTGCAAAATCATCATCAGGATGTGGACCAGACCTTTCCTGAGCTGAGCACAATTGCCACTTGCATGGATAGATTCCAATGGGTGGAGTGCGGCAAGGGGTAATTTTGTACTACATGATCCATGAAAAGGATAAATTTGTAAATGTGTAAATTATACATCGTCATCGGAACTGGGGTTGATCTTCAATCTAGAAAGATCCAACAATAATTGTGGAGAGCTGGGACACCGCACATATGAAGTATGTTTCCAATGTCACCATCTTCCAGGTCAAAGGACCCCCTGGGCAGAGTGATATATAGCACACCAATGAATGCTGATTTAAATTGATACCATGTAAGCTTTAATTGGCAAACAATTCTGAAAATATCTCAACAGGTTGCCTTTTGGTTGATTACTTTGAAACCACCTGGGAATCAACCCAGTACTGAGGGCAAAACGCTCGGAGTCCGTGGTCACCTAGGACACATGGAAAATACATGCGGTAAACAAATGACCAGTACGTGGACTTTTTAATAATAAATTTGGGATCTGCATCAGTGGGACAAACAACCCTTCCTGGTACTACAAACATTTTTGTACAAGTAATCCTCCCATGGTTTTTCGCTGATCAATTCAAAAGGACCATCATGTTCACACTCTGGGATCCACACGATAGTAGCACGAAAGTTCAGCTTGCCCACAGAACGCGTCCACCAAATCCAGGCACTGGGCGAAGATTTTTATATCAGCTGGATATGCTATCAGACCCTCATGGTTTAAATGGGGGCATGAATTTGAAATGACAGTAATTACAGGGTCAGCGGGTTACTCTGTTTATTTTGTTTCATCCCTGATCTATATTCTATCTGTTTTCCTGTACAATCTATGAGTTGATGATGTCAAGCTCAGATCGGTATCTAAATTTATAATTTTCAAAATACTCCATAGCTAAGATTCTGGCACGATGGTGTTCCTCAGCAGGAGAATGCTGCACGATGTAGTCCACGAGATGAAACCTGATTCCGTGTGTGCCAACTCACTGACCAGAAATCCATATAATATGATATATGTAAAAAAAAACAACATCAGTTAACTAGATGAGAAGTTCATTTTCCTGCTGATTAAGAGAGGCGAGTAACAACACCAAGGGAATCCCCCATAGTAGCAACAGGTTGCTGGCTCTTTTTGAAAGACCAAGGGGAGATGTGGTCCATGAAGGTCTCACACGCGGGGCCATTGCCCCAACCACACAACTCCCGCACGGCCACTAAGGCTTGGAAACTTCTGAGCCAACTGCATGACATCATGGTGCCAGATGGTCCAGGGGTGATCCAGACTTCAGATCGAAGAAACGGTACTGTAATACGTAATTTAACAATTAGTTACTTAGTTTGTTTGACCTCTAGGATACTAGAATTCTCAAGATGCGAATATTGTTTGATAGTAGCCTCATCTCATGCTGTAACAAGTCAAAAACAATTTGCAGCATGCAGTGGAAACTTTTTAGCCAACCATCCTGATCCTGCTGTTCACAATCAGCCAACATCCTAGTGAAATGGGATTCTGGACTGCCGGCTTGTGATGTCAGCCCGAACACGAGCGAAGAGACTTTTCAAGACACGATTATGAACTTTAGTAGCACTAAAGATGTACTGACATCAATCAAGCTAGTTCTATGTCACAGATTGCACACAACTTTCGAAGTTCATGTTAACTTCTCAAAACCCCATGGTGTAATGGTGATCACCTTCCCCAATGACACACTACAAGTTTTGGTTGAACATCACATCAGGTACAATATTTACAAATAATAAGAACATAAAATCGAATCATGAATCCACCTAGAATCATCAGTTTTAATTATATTGAACACCACCACCATCACCATGTCGGGGAGCAGATCATGTCCTAACTGCACCATTGTTTCAAAAATTGGTAGGGGTCACGGGGTCACGACGTCTTTCAGGTCACAAGGATCCATCCACCCAGCCAACATCTTGGCCAGCATCCACCTAAGAGCAAAATAACAGATTTGGGTAAATACTGTACCAGCACGAAATCAGCAAGACCATTTATAAACAAGCAAGAACTCATAGATCAATTAATTCATGAAATTGTCCAATGTGATATATCATGAGCATATAATATAATGATGATTCTGCATTTTCTAGTGCGCCAGCCTGTCATGAACTGGAATCTTTCTTATTTTCACCAGGGGCAATTTAGACACAGGTGTATTGACAGAAGTGGCCAATTAATTGGTATCATGGATCATGACTCTTAGATCGGTGTCGATTGCTTTGTGGCTGAGTCTCTTGCGCTGCCAGTGGTCCGCCTTGTTTGCTCCAGCCAACACTGGCACCATTCTGCTTGTTCACCTGGCCGGGATGACAGCAGGTTTCGAATTCCAAAACTGCTGGTGCCCCCTTAAAATGGTACACAAGTATTGATCAATGAAAGGCCAAATATAATATAATATATTAGATTGACATGCTCACTTATTTCATATGCATATAATTTAAACATGACATCGACATGATAATGTTTGTCTTTCTCCCAGGATCCAGATTCGAGATTCAAAATCCAGACCTACAAAATACAAACCTACCAAACCTACAAAATTCAAATTGCTCTTATGTTTTACCAAATGTATTGTTCGTACATCTTGTCTGGAATAGAATTCCATTGGGGGGAAAGCAAATGATCCATTCGAAACTTGCAGTACTTGATCAAGCCGAAAACCACAAATGGGCCTGCAAGTTTGGAATCCCTGTAGCTTCAGAAACCGCTTTCAAAACGTCCTTGGTGACATCCTTCACGTAGAATGAACCCGTCATTGCCCGTGATTGGCAAAGCCTGAACACAAATGACATCATAGAACCGAACCGTTCATGAAGTAGACCAGGGACTGCAAGAGAAACACCAGCAAAGGCTGTCATCTAGGCTGAGTTTCAAGCAGAATCTGGATTCGTGTGGCCTTATCTTCAATGTCTGCCCCAAGATTGCTTGGAGGAAGCAGTGTCCAAGACCTGAGTGGTGGAAGTCATAGAAAATGACTTGTATATTAAATATATAATATAATATAATATATAATATAACATATTATATAATATAAATATATAATCTATGCATGCATGCATGCATGTGCTGTATATCAACATCACTGCAAGTATTGTAAAACAACACTGCACATATGATTCATATGATATTTCAACCCTGAAAACTAGAAATATAGATCACCTTGATGACTAGATTGAACACTTTTGTGTATGGTATTGTTTCTAAACAGTGGCTGGGGATTGCACTTCTGAAGTAGCAGCTCATCCGCTGGGGGATATCGCAGTGCAGGATCTTTGACAAACGATCTCAGGAGAGCAATGTTCGCGGTACAGGCCTCCCAGCCAAAACATCGTTGCCATTCAAATGGATCCATGCACTAATTAAATCTAATTAACACGCATGATATCTTGCATGAACGAAAGCAAGATGCAGGAAAATAGTGAACCCATCAAATTGTGCAATCTTACCCTTGGGAATGTCTGGAGAAAGAGAAAACTGGCTCGAAACACAATGGAATACATAGCCCCCCAGCCCAATGAGCGTGCCATCTTTTGCTTTTGATCCAACTCCCTTGTTTTCTGTTCTTTCTCATTGTCTTTGTCATCATCGTCTTTGTCCTTTTCCTGGCCATCCCCGGCTGGCTTGTCAGCTACTTCCTTTTCTTCAGGGCTCTTGTCTTTTTTGGGCTCCTTGGCAGAAAGACTGATAAAATACTAAATAAAAAAGATCGATCAAGTTTCCTAGCATGCATGTGCAATGGTGCACACTGACTGCAGTGATTGGAAATGAGATGGACATATAGAACCACACTTGTGGAAACACCTTCTCTCCCACCTAAATCATAGAAAGTGGTACCGGTCCTTTTTTGCTTTTGCCTTCTTTGCTGCATTTCCGGGACTTTTCGGAGCTGACCGCTTCGCTTTCGGTGCAGGCACTTTCTTAGCTTTCTTGGGGGTGATAGCTGGAGCATCTTCTTGTGGCCTCTTGTGTGGCACATTCGACACCTCAGCCTCAGCCCTAGGATCCTTTCCTACCAGGTCTGCAGCTTCTGCAGCTTCAGCACTGGGTTTTCTTTCTTCAGCATCATCCACAGAAACACTTTCTGACGCAGCACTGACTGCAATGTCTGGCACTGCCATAGCCTTCCTAGCTGCGCCACGTCCCCGACCTCTAGCTCCTCTGCCCCGTCCTTTGCCACGTCTAGGCTTTCCCTCATCCCCCTCATTCTCCAGATCGGCATAGGCACGATCTGGATCCTCGTGCTCTTCGTGAACTTCTTTCGCCATTTGTTTTAATGCCTTCTGGCCATGCATACAAGCTGGGATACAAACCCCATGTCTATATCACAGGGACCAAAACAACAAAGATTGTTGAGACTGAAGCCGATGAGTTTTGAAATTCCTGCGCACAGGAGGGTCATGTGGATGGATAAACCATGCCAATTTTCGGGAAACAAAGTTGCATAGTTGAACATACAGTACTGTCATGATGGCTCGGTAGATCGAAATGGGTTTCAAAAAATGGCCTTGAGAAACTCTTTATCCAAGTCTTCTTCGATTTGCTCATCAGTGAGCTCTTTGATGTCCTGCTCCACCTTCTCCAACAGTTTTTCAGGCATTTCTGGGAGCGGGGCAAGAGGCTCTCGATCCTGCAATACACACTGCAGTGTTGGAACCACAAACGGTCAGTAAGTATCAGAAAGCCTTCCAAAATTGTTTTGTAATGCATATCGATTAGTCAATTGGTGCAGTAATGAAGAAACATGGAGCAAAACCTCACGAGTATAGACACCAAATATCAAATCAGTACAGTATGGTATGGTCACCATGTTTAAATAGGTTTTCTCCATTGGCCAGTGTTTACTCTGCCTTGAAAGTTCCTTTTGTGATCTCTTTCTTGGCAGCCTTCTTTGCAAGACCTTTTGTGGTGTCCTCGTCACTGTTAATTTTCTCCTCTTCTTCCTCCCTTATTTCCAGCTCTTCCTTGACGTCTTCTACTTTTGTTGCCTCTGCTGTCACTTCAGTCTTTGCAGACTGGTCAGTGGTGGCAGCTTTCGGTTCTTGGCCCATCTCAATCTCCACTTTGCAGGGAGGGACAACCAGAGTTTCCATCACTGAACCTGAAGCCTTTGTTTCCGAAGTCGGCACAACTGGTGCTGGCACACTGGAAGCATTCTCAGCCACCTGTCCTGCAGTCTTTTGGTCATGACCTGGATCTTCAGCAGGCTGATCAACATCCAAAGGTGCCTTCGGCTTCTGCGGCGACATCACACATTCATCGTCAGATAAAATCTGAACCGTTTCATTGTCTTGGTAATCGATGACAATCGGTACCACCATATCATCATCAGTCATCGGCTCCTCTTCCGGATTTTCGTTTTCTTGCTCTTCATCCTGAACGTCTTCATCAGCTACAGCCTGAAGACGGCTCTCCAAGTTGCAGGTAGATTTGGCCCTTGTCAAACCCTCGAGGCGCCACTGGGACTCAACGAAAGGTGACTCCATCTGAGGCGTCACAAATGGCACCACTTCAGAGTCAGGCATGGGTTGGGTATCTGCTTCTTCTGGGTTGACCTTCTTGTTTTCTGATTTTTTGTCCTGCCGTGGCCGCATAAGACGCCCTTATTGGCCCAATAGAAACTGGTCTCTTAAATGGCAAGTTCAATGGAGATTAAAAAATTATCCAACACAGGCCTTTGAAAAAACATGATCCAATTGTGATCAGCCATCGTTTCGATCAAACGGATGTACCAAACTTGAAGTACGACCCAGCCTTGCCTCCTTGCTCTTACTGCACCCTCGTCCACGTGCTGCGATTCTTTTTCCCTGTGGAGTCAACAAGTTGTGCTCCTGATTTTTTTCAGCTGGGGCGAGGTGGTTTTCTTCACTTTTGACAATGCGTTTACAGCATATATCATATATATGCTGGAAATATGCATGAAGGATTGCGAAAGAACAAACTACCCGTTGGAATACCAAGTGCCGATGCATTCCCTTAAACAAAGCTTGGTAAGTGAATGGACATCAGCTATCAGTCCTCCAACTTTGCTTTGATGACGGCTTTCAGCTGTTCTGTTCGCTCATGACCAGGTCTGGCAAGCTAGGGTAGTGATAAAGAAGTATCTGTTTCCAGAACACTCACACGTTTGCCTACAACCCAGATTCCCCCTATGGTGTTATCAAGGATTGGCAGGAAGTCATGCAATGTTGAGGGGATAAGCACACATGAACCTGGCCTCACACCTACGTTCCTTTGAAAGCGGTCCATGCACCATGATGCACACCCCATCAACGTGCCAGCTTCCACAATGGACCATGCCTGGCCAAATCAATGGAAAGCACCAGGAAGATATCTTATTAGCTTCGTAGAGCGATGTTTTCTGCATGATTGAAATTTGTTTAAAAAATATACCACAATTCATCAAAACTTTTTAAATTATATGATTCAGGTACACACTGCACTATATAATATATATATTGTGAACCACCCACCAAAGTCATACGAATACAATATATGCATGCATAGACAGAGGAGCGACCTGCAAAGTTCAGTGTCCAGCCTCATGCTGCTCCCTGCGTTTCCACGGGTTCAGCTTGTAGTGCAGTGAGGCCCAAACCAAAGCCACCTGGCAAATCGGCCACGAGATTCACCAGGCCCTAAATACCAGATGTCATTTTCGATCATGAGAAAGAAACATCACAATCATACATCATGATAATTGATAATTTATTTGGTTACAAAGTTTGTTGTGCCATGTCATGATCATTCATGATCTATTAATTATTACTATAACCAACCCGAATTATAATATGAATCCATTCCTTCGGAATTTTGAAATCAGTTGAACCAAAAGAGACTGGTAGCACAGTAGCCTCAAGCTCCTTCCGTCTAGGTAGATCATGCGCAAAGGATGCTAAGTAAGCCAGCACCATGTGGAAGTTGAAGTCATTTTGCACCTCCATGTGTGAGACATGATGTTGATCACAGAACCCCCAGAAGTGATGAAATTTGGGAGACTATATCAATCAAATTTGGAATGGATCCAGATCAAAACATCAGGTCCTCAATTGATGTAATAATTAGTGTTTCACTGGATGTCCCACAAGATATCTCTCAATCTGCAAAACAGGCCTCCCGTTCGTTGATGATTTCCCGAGAGCCTTCCAAAATGATGAAACGGAACTTTGGGACCTTGCACGATTGCAACCAAATTGATTTGACCTCGATGCTATGTGTGCCCAATTAAAAATTGAGATGAAAAGATCATATATTAATATTGCATCGAGGATGGAAATTGTTGCAGTAAATATTTTATTTATCATTGTCGATCAATGTTGATTCAGATATGACATGGTTGGATTTATCCTGATTTAGATTTTCTATGATTTTCTCACATGTGTCTGTCATGCGAGAGATTTGAGTTTCAGACCAGTCTAACATGTTCCTCTCGAAGGCCAGCTTGTAGACGAAGAGCCTTTCACCTCTGCGCAATGAATCCATCATCCTCGCAGAAGCTTCGCAAGAATTCCTGCATCAGTGCAAGGATCCAACTAGTTTGATTGAAGGGCTCTCCCAACTTGATTAGTTGATATTCAGGGACATTTCAATAAACAACATGATATATAACGATGGGCTACCATTGATCGATAGAAATCACCTAGACACAATCAGACCACCATTTAACCACCAAATGAATGACAAATTTATAATTTATATATTAGTTCCACAAGTTAAGAATGGTAGGCTCATGATGGCTGTCCTTGATCAAGGCCACGCGCTGGGCATTCAAACGTTTAGGCGTGAACTCCCATGGCTGGATGTCTGCCATGTGTCCACATGCACAGCTTCCAATCAAGAAAATTAAAATATGGTACTTTGAGATTCAAATGTTTTTTTTGCTGCTTGGCAGCCCCTCACCTAAAAGCCAAATCAACCAAATTCAGAAGTACATCAAATCAAACAGTATGCACGATGGCCAATAAGGAGTTTACGCATCAACGACCCCAGCTCAAAGATCGACATTGATTGGAAAAATGCACTGGAGGGGTTGGAGGACACCATAAACCTCATCCAAATCCACGATGTCATCGCCAGTCTCACGCTCCAAGGCACCTAGGCAATTTTGTTGGGCTACTTGGTATTAGTTATAATAACCCTGGTCTTCCAAACCCCAAATGAAACTATTACTAGCAAGCATTCCAAGGATTGAGCACCAGGCGGATAGCCAAAGCTTTCTTCATTGTGGCCCATGGCACATGGGCAACTACAAAAAGACAGGTACATGGGCACATGAACCCCTTTTTAAGTTGCCATTGAATGCCATTGATACATTTCATTGGCACTAGCTTGTGCATCTTTCCTGTCTGTAAATGTATGAACTTAGATACCGGTTATAAATCAATACCTTCACTGGTGGCTGTGCCCCCTGCACAGCCACATGGGCCAAAATGGCCTGAACCATCACAACTCCACAATCTGATTACCATCCATCTCAAAAACCAGGCTGTAGCACCTGCCAGCTGGGCCAGGGTGCAAACAAAGGTCGTTACCCCCCAAACAAAGGTCGAAACCTAACAACCTTTCTTTTAATAGTCGTGGAAGACCAGGGTATATATATCATTTACATATTGTGTTTCATATTAAAATCATATTAAATCATGTTTGAGATCAACAGCTCTTTGGGATCCGGAACAGGAGGAAATCTGTACCCTGCAACGACTCAACATCCTGATTTAGGTCCTGGAGATCATCGCTGATGCTACCAACTGCTTGAAGCCTCTCATTTTGTTGGGTACTCCATTACTCAATGCCATGTTTTTGGAGTTTCCAGAAACATTCAGAAACAATTTTGGATTGGTTTTGCCGATGATATGGAATCTCACTTCTCTGATTTATTGAATTTTACTCATCAAATCTGCCAAACCACGCAAAATCATCAACATCAGCCAGCACATGTCTGGCCCCAACTGACCATTGTCCTCGACTACTAATTGCCCATGGCTTCCATAGCTATGTGACTCAAATTGCCAGAGAGTAATGGTTTCCTTTACCTCATTGATGGATGATCTACCTATTAAACATGAATAAAGATTACCAATCTTAGATACTCTGCAAAAAAGCATGTTAGCAGGATAGTAAATATTCCTTATAGCCAAAGATGACAGGATTAGATTTAGCAACTACCCATCCACGGTTGAGCCAGTGAATAATGTGCATAGCTATGGTACCCTTTGATTATTTCACATAGCTATGGACAATGGTTCATTTATGGATGACTTACCTATATTGACCAAACTTAAACATGATGAATTTCCAGTTCGCAAACCGTTAAATAACCAAAGGTTACAGATATAAAAAATAAAAATAATGGAAAATGTTGGAAGCATCAATCCATATGGGTGGTTTTAGCATCTTGCTTTACTACCATCTTCCCATGATTTCTTCATAGACCCATGGCAAAAATCATGATTCACCATTGAACCACTAATTACCAGACTACCATTGAATCATCTGGGCAAATTATCATAATTCACCTGAAACTTGCGGCCATTTTGGGATCATTTCCCAAAAAACCATATGATTCCTTAAGCTTCAGGAAGCCGTGAAATTCAGCTGAGCCGCGGCGGCGAGTTGTACCAAGCCCTCAGACAAGATGCGTCCTCCGAGTCTGGCCTGGGGCGACGGCGAAGTTTGTTTGAGGTGAAGGGAGACGCCTCTGCAGTCCCCAAAAAAATGGGGGAGTGAACAAGTTCCAAAGGTGCGAAATCATGGGGATAGATATGGAGATTTTCATGATATTAACCGTAATTAATGGTATAAGTCACTATTTGGAAAAGGTAAAGGATAGTAAATCATCATGTTTATCATCTGTAAGCTATGGTTTCCATAACTATGTTAAATAAACATAGTCTTGTTTGTGTTGTAAACAAAGTCACTGTTATTTCTAGTCATTCCCCAAAAAGAAAGAAAAACAGATCAATACTATTTCAGAGGGATTTACTGAACTCTATCTTTTTGGGGATAACCACAATATTATTTTGACGCTACTAATGTTTTGTTGTTCCTTTCCGATAGGTCGTGCAGTTTAAACGGGCATTTTTTCGGAGATGTCCGGGAATCAGGTACACTCACCCAAACATGACACCAAATCACTGAAAGGGGATGGGGAATGATTGAGTCAGTTTTTTTTTTGTACAGTATAATTATTCACTACTCTGTTGATCGCACGTTCCACATTTGCCCCAAGGGTGACGCAGTTCCTGTTCATGCAAAACCGCCATTGTTAACGTAAGAAAAAACACATACAACATCTGGATTCAAATATAGAGGTGTTTGCCATTTCCAGGTCAGATAGGTTAGATTGCCATTTCGCCTCGATCTCATCACCAGCAATATGTCCCAAGGCCAGCGTAAGTTTTGTTCAAATTCAGAGATCCAATGCATTTCAATACGGGTATCGAGAATTCACAGATATCAAACCCATAGGATCCATGTATGGTATATATGCTAACATTGGGGGTATACTGATGGTAAATGTTACCATATATAGCAGCACCATGGATCCGTCATGGGAAAGGGTATCCAATTGTGATCAAATGTATCACTCAATCATTGGCATTCTGAATGGCACACCCAATGAAGCAAGGAAGGGAACTCGACGACAATTTTGTGGGTTAAATCCCCGAAAAGTGATGGTTGTTATCGCTGGTTCAAACATGTTTTTTTGTTTTTCTCAGCTTCAACTCCCTTAAGGCCCTTGTCTATGACTTACCCAGGATCCATAGAAAGGAAGACAATCCTGTCCGACACTTGTTTATTGCTTAAATCCCTTATCTACGGATAGAATCCATACAAATCTATGTTTTCAGGTCTTATGTGAAACAAAATAAGACTTAAAAAAACAGAATATTATATAAACAACAATTAAAGTATATAAAAATGATATAGAACCCATGAAAACCCCTTAATTAAGCCTTGTCTATGGGGGATCCATGTTTTTTCCGGCCAAAAATCACCACCTGAGCTTCCCCGGCGGCTGTCCCTGCCGAGACGACCCCCACGTGGACGTCCTTTGGAAGACGCATGAGTTGGAGGCCAAGAATGGGACGATTTTACCGGCAAAAAGTTGCGATTGATCGAGAGAAAATGATGATTATTCCGGCAGCCGTGGGACCGGATTTCAACTTGCAATTCATGAAGATTTTATAAGATTTTAGCAGCCAAAGTTGTCTTTTTTTGACTATGAAGATGTATCTTTTTACCAGCAGCAGTGGTAATTTTACCACTACAAATGGGATTGATCAGCAACAGAACATGGAGAGTCGGTCTCACCGTCTCACCTTGGTAAAAGGTAAAAACCTGGGGATAGATAGTGTAATGACAAAAGCAACTTAAATGATTGGGGTAAAAAACAACAAATGCAGATTAAACCACCAAGAACACCACCAGATTTCACAAACATGGAAGATTGATTAATCACACCAATGACAATATTAACGGAGTTCAATCCAAGAAAATCTAAAACAATGGGGCTGACTATGATCAATGATGCTATAAATCACCATGACTCACTCAGGCGCCTTTCTCGGAACCAGGTTCAGCACGTCTCTCTGCCATTCCCTGGTGTTGGGTGGCATCCCTGTCACAACTGGAACGGGACGTCAGGAAATCCTAGCTTTTCGCTTGGTTGCCACATCAGGATAGCTGGTACTTATATATGGTCATTCTCCTACAGTATATAAACTTATGAAAAAAACAAGTAGATAGTATAGATTCACAGCGTCTAACATGTCTGAGCCCAAATAGTCTTAATGGTAAGTCACCTGAAAAAAATAACCGACAAACCTGTTTTTGTTGCAACCAGCAGGCATGGGAATACCATCTGGGAATCTAACATGGAAATAGAAAGTCCGCCAGCTTGTTGATGTTCCTCCCATCAATATGGGGGTGTCCTCATCGACCGTTTTTCAGTCAAACACCCGTTAAATTTAGAGTCTGGAAGGCCACATTAAAACATGTTGCCATATAGTTTTCATGGTTTCATCATGTTTCATCTCCATATCTGGTTCAATTGCATGGTTTTACCCCCAGGTTTGAGAATTTGGACCACCAGAACCAAGCAGAAAAAAAACACAGCACCTAAAGCCTGCTGCCACGCTGTAGACCTGGCAAATTCGGATCAAACCCGTCTGGAAGGCGGGACAAATGTATGGAGATGTAAAGAGATTGAAATGAGGCTGCAACCTCTAGAAGAAACATGATATATAGTTATATATATATATGGTTATATAATTATGTATACAGTATATATATATATATTTATGTATATGTACATATATGTAAAAATAGTGTGCATGGAAGAAATCCTGCACCAGTTGGTAGATGGTCTATCCCATTGCAACCCCATTATTTACAGTGTTTCATAGTTACCAATAGTTATCAACCTGGGTGATAGAATGTCAAAGCCTTGGAAGGCAAATGCAGCCGTGTAAAGTGTAAAGCCGAGGTTTGTGACTAGTTGCCTAGTTGGATGCATGATGCCTTGGTTGCATGAGTCACGTTTTGAATGATAATTTGGTTCAGCATAGGGGGTGATATTGGACAGCTCTTGAGAAACAAGTTGGTGCCTGATAACTGATTAAGATTGATTAAGTGGGTGGGCAAATATAGTTTGACAGTCGATCCTTTGAGCAAGGCGTTGATGTACCATTCAACTATGATCTTAGTTACACATGCAGTAAACCTGTGCATATTTACTCACTACGCAAAAATCATCGATGGGATGCAATATAATGGTATATTAATATTTGGGTTTGTCTGAAATGATGACAAACCATGAACATTCAGGAGTACCCTAATTTAAACAAATATGTTGTATGGGTGTAGCCTCATGGGTGAAACAGAGGGCACGGTGGACCCACACACACACACACAACTGTTCATTTTCAGTACTTGACTATCCCATAATTGATTTGAGAGCCATCCCCATATTGGGCATCAGTCCAAACTTGAGTTGAGCCATGAAAAATACCCCTATTCAATCCCATTATATATATATTATATATATATATGTTGATTGATTCATAGGATAATCTGTACTAAACCGGGTAGATTCTATATCTATTAACAACCAATCAACAAGTTTATTAACCATACATATTGGTATTAGTTACATGTATATCTTCAATAGACTGGTTGGTCAAGATAATTTTCTGGTAATCAAATGTGTCAGAAAATCAACCAATTTTCTCGAATTGTCCCATTGAAAACCCTTTCGTAATTTACAGATGTTCTTAATTAATTGACATCTTTGATTACTGTACATTTATCCCAAAAAAAAAACAATGACCCAGTCTGACCCAATGACCAGTGCTGAGAATTGTATCCTGGGCTCCGCTGGTTCGTTGTATGACCAGTCGCCTTGCACTGCTTCTCGAACTCGTACTTCTGAATCCCACTAACCTCACCGTTTTGCACATAATGTTTGTCTGTCAATGACGAAATGACGATCCATTCACAGACCCAACATGGCTATAAAAATGGTTGATGTAGTTGATTTAGCTATTAAAATAGGACTTTTCCATACCTCTATGTTAGTGTACTAGAGGGTAAACATATATACAATTCTTGTCAATGTGACACAGCCCGTGAGAAGACATTCCCAAAAATTGAATGGTTTCAAATGAACATCATTGGACGTGAACAACATATATATAATTGTATATATATATATTCATATATGGGTCAAACTCAGAGACTTAAAAGCCAACTTCCCTTTGCAACGACAGGACACGGTATCTAGTTTGTACACCCGTGCCTTGAGGATTTCGGGGGATCCATCCGCCCCAAATTTTCGAGGCAAGAAGCTGGGCCGAGAACCAGGTACTGCTCCAGTTTCACGCCCTCCCCAGTCTCCTGGAGCGCAGAAATGTCGAAGCGGATTCTGAGCGTCAATGTGAGCTTTTTTTGTTCATGGGAAATGGTTCAGTCTGTTTCATAGTTTCCCAATTCCCATGTTTTTATCACCACAATGCGGATTCAATTTGAAGCCCTAAACTACAACTCGCCCATGTCATGATAGTTCCTGGTGGTTCTTGGTGGACCCATCCATGGACGCATGATGTCCCAGGGATGCTTGCCGCGCTTGCCGTTAGGACCAGGATGCCACTGTATCCCCAAACGCTGCTCCAAGTTCATCGCTAGAAATCATCGACAATCATGGAAGTATGTACTGAATCCCCATGTTTAGAGAGTTCAGCTGTCTTGTTGGTTGAAATTCTCCACATCACTGTCTACTGATTGAATTCCCCATTCCTTGTTGGGGAATAATTCTCAAGTTGAGATTGGGATGGGTCAAACCATATCAACCAATATCAACCATATGTTGGGCAGTTATTGACATGCATCACTGTTGTATGTAGTTACAGTGTTACAGCTGAATGAACCGACCCATAGCCACTCACCTTGTCAGGCATTTTGTCAGGTGCCAAATAACCCAAATATTTGCAGTCGTTCGGAGCCTTGACGCGACCGGCGCGGCACCCCACCCTGGACAATTGAAGTTAAAACCAGGGTGTTTCCATACATGGAGGTACCCAATAAATGGATGGTGCAAAAAGGGGAAAATCCTACTAACATGGATGATTTGGGGGTACCCTATGACTCAGGAACCCCCACTTCTCTTCACAATCTGCAGATCCGATCAGGAGGAAACAGACGTGGACAGCCGGCTTGTTTTTGGCAGATATGGACAGCCAATGGTGAGTATACCAATCATGTGACACAGGGACTGCAATTTTTGGCTAATTTAGCATAATAGAAACACTATATATGTACATGCATGATACAATGAAAACAGAAAAAAACATATGATAATATAATAATATACTACAAAACATACAAAATGAAATACATCATATATTATGTACTTATTTTTAAGCTAAAAAATAATATGTGATACAACATGAAAACATGTTGAGAAACAAATACCTGAAAAAAAGTAAATCCATTAAAAAAAAACACAGATAACACATAGTCTTTTGAAACAAAACATATATGTTAAACAAACACAAACATACAAAGTTGAAAAAATGAACAAACCTATATGTGACATCACAAAACAACCAACAAAAACATATTCACAAACACGTTTACAATAATTGAATGTAGTACAGTATCATATGACGTAATTATTGTAAACATGTTCTACTATAGTTCGAAAATCTGAAATGATACTATATGACAAACATGAATATATAGTTATATATGTAATTATGTATAAATACAATACACATACATCAGCAAAGTAATTTTTGCAAAGGCTTTGGAATTAGTACATGAGTAGCGGACAAAAGTACTTGTTAAATTTAATGCCATGCACAAATTAGGGTCGTCCCCTATCTGTTGTGAGGATTTCAGTACTCCCGGAGGTATCACAGATGGGGTATCGGTATACGGTCGTCCCCTATCGGTTATGAAGGTTTTGTGCAACCTCAGAGAGGCCAAGGCGAAGCAAAACTATGCAAAACTAAAATAGCATTACAATAATTTTGTCTGTTATTCACATAAGTAAACAAACGCAAAACAAAACAGCACATTAAACAATAGTAGTAATAATATGTGTACAAATGTGGAACAACAATATAGTATTGGTTACTACTCTACACAATAGCTGCTATAATATATCATAATCTCAAAGAAACTGCTCGCCAACGGGTGAAATATGTACATTATATGTAAGCACACTGGTGAACAGCACGCACACCGTAGGTCTGGTCAGTCCGCTGTTCCATCTGCTCCGTAGGTTGAAACCAACATGCGCCACGTGCGTCTTTGGGGGACAATCATCATCAGTTCATTTATCTTCATGATTGGACTTTCCAAAACGTACACATTACTACGTATACCATATAATGTCCATCATAAGCTGACCATGCTGGACCCTAATATTGGAACCTATTAATCCTGGGGGGAAAGGACTTTGCAGGTGATGGAAAAAACAAACATATTGTGATGAATGTCCAGAAACATTGCTACTTCTATAGTATTAAACCAATTGCCATGGGAACTGGTAGCATAACACATTACAACATATTTCAACATTGAGTCAACAAACCACCGACCCCCTTCTCCTATGTTGGTTCGTAACTCCAAAAGTTGATGGCAACCCCTGGCTGAATTGACTGAACAGAACCCCAGTTGAACAATGTCCTTCCATTATTTTGGCTAGCGAATAAGTTTTAATGATTTGTAGTAATTTGCATTGTAGGATTCCCTGCGTAGCTAGACGAGACACATCATCCATCAACGTGGGATCTGATAATTTGCCAACGAGATCCACATATATCCCCATATGTTTGGTTGTTCAAACATGTTAAAACCATCCTTTTTTAATGGTTAAACCACCATTTTCATGGATAAACCACCATTTTTAGTGGTTAAACCACCATTTTTCATGGTTAAACCACCATTTTCATGGCTAAACCATGATAAACCACAATTTTTAGTGGTTAAACCACCATTTTTCGTTGTTAAACCACCATTTTCATGCTTGAACCTCCGTTTTTCATGGATCAACCCGGTCCGAGTTGCTAGTTGCATGGCCGTGATCTCGTCACGATTGGGCGGTAGAAGCTGAGGCACGTGGCAGGCTGTTGGACATGGCTGGCAGGAATAGGAGGACGATCCCAATTACCATCCGTTTATTCGTAAAAAAAAACGAAACATATTATTCCAATTAAAAGGCACATTGATCATTTAAGGAAACATGTATATAGTATATATATAAGTATATGTACACATGTGCATATAATGTTATATATATACATATGTGTGACTTAATAATTTAAGAACAAAACATATACAACTATATATATATATATATTATGTACAAGCATGATAAAATTACTAAACGCAAAAGAACTATTGTATATATGTCAACCATATCATTAAGACATATTTGTTTACGACATCAAAAACATGTGTATATATATGTGATACAAACGTATACATGTGTGTGACTGCAACATAATCATGTATGGGTGTTAACTTGAGCCTGCGGCTTTTTGTCCAAACAAATCAACGCCTTTCAGCTTCGCATGGCATGTTTTTTCATGCCCTTGGCTACTCCTAACAGGGCTACTCCTAAAAGTTGCTATCCTTTCCAAAACATATCCAAAAAGAAAGAACATAATCTCAAACATAGACTCAAACCCTCAAAAGAAAAACATCGGCCCGGTGGCAATCTTTCAACATGCAACTGTACTAAACTACCCAAAAGACCCTCATTTTCAAAGTTTGGAACCCCAAAGTTGAAGTTTCTCAGTTTCTCTCTCAACAAGTTGGGGTGATCTGGGCTCCACACATATCTGCAGGCAACAGGGAAAACATCCCAGTTTCATTAAGTCAGACCATAGTAATCCTTCCTGCTTAAGCTGGTATCGTGCCTGTTTCAGGTTGGCCGCCAAGAAGTATTGCCTGGCACTCTGACGGTCCACCTTAAGTAGGACCAACAACATAAAACATGTTATATCAGGGTTTCTATAAATGGGGTTACCCCCAAATGGATTGTTTATAAGGGAAAATCCTATTAGAATGAATGCTTTGGGTACCCCTACTTTAGGAAACCTCCATATGGCAATGGATATCCCTTAAAGCATCAAACAGCATTGCCTTAACATGAACATAGGGTAATTAGGAGAACCCATATTCCTTAAGTTTTTACATCCTATAGGTTCCTGCAACCAATAAGTGCTGGATTCCAGTATTCCCATATGTTAGCTTATCCCAAATACATTTCTTGGGGATTATAGCAATGTTACTAGTGCCTGGCTGGGTTCCACAACAGCTACGAGAGCACTCCACTTGATGCGGGAGACAGTCAAACATTATCATGTATACATACAACACATTCTATAGATATACAAACTGTTTGTATATCTACTGTAAATCTATATAAATAAGAACATATTACATATTGATATACAATAGATATACATATTGATATATGCATATGACATCATCTTACATATTGATCCCAGCGGGATTGTTACGCCACTGTTCTACCAGTTCTTCCCCTGATGGATGATCCTGCACCGATGCCGACTTAGTTCTATACCACCTTCGGGAAACAGCACAAAACATCATTAATATGTATGTATGTATATATAATAATATAATATATATAATATATAGTATAATACAATATATATATATAGTATATATATTGTATATATATATACACAGTATGTATATATACATATTTTTGTAGTTTATCCCAGTGACACGAGATTACAGCTCCATTACCCCACTACCATTGCTACGATAGTTCTATAACGAAAAGGAATTTGAGAGACCGTTTACCACTTCAATCATTGCAGTAAACAGCTGACGCTCCCCTCCGAGCTCATGTGCTTTTCTCCGACGAATTGCAAAGCAATTTAACTGCGTTCGATGGCCAAAGTGGGGCCCCCTAGATTCTTAGATAGCTAACTTGGCTTATAACTCCATAAAAACATCCAAAAAACTATGGTTTATGATATTGATAACTATAAATGACTATATAGTATAGATGACTATATAGTATATAAAGTATTTATAACTATAAATGACTATATATACTTAATGGGCTTCATAAACCAACAACCATATCTCGGCGGCCCCACATTGCACTTGGTGTTCCACCATCATCTTGGTTGGTGGTCTCGAGAGCTGGGTTGCGATCTCGATGGGATTAAAGATGATTAAACTATTCTGGTTGGTGGGTTTAACCATCTTGAAAACTATTGGTCAATGGGAAGGATTATCCCATATAATTAGTATGGAAAATAACAAATGTTTGAAACCACCAACCAGCATTACAAAAACACTAAAGGACCATCTCGAGTCTTGATTAGACATGATTAATGAGTAGTATCACCAAGAACATTTTTGGTTAGACCATGATTAGACACTGATTATCAACATCGCAACCTCTGTATCTTGCTGTTTGTGGGTGATCTGTAAGACCAAGAGCTAGAAGCTCACCGGGTATTGTTCAGGCCAACAATCAGACCCCTACAAACATGCTGGAGAAATACCAACAGTTATGGCCCTTTACCAGGTATAAATGGGATTATAACTCTGGTCACTAAGGTTATATGAGTCATTATAATCCAATCTATAACTGTTATGGGCTACGACTGTTGGATACTTGTTGCTTTTAATCTTTAATTTGCACTTTTTGGCAGGTCACCCATTGTCGCTGATTAGATCATGGTTTCTACTGATTAAGTTCGGCTATGTCATGCTTGGATTCCCACTTGAGGGTAAAGGAATCAGAAAATAATGGCCAGCAGTGATCATCGCTAATGGTAAATTCAGAAACAGTTTAACAATATCTCTAACATTATAAAATCACAAATAAAACGTCCGACATAGCTTACCATATATTTAACATCTAACTTGCTAGGCATATCTAACCATCCAGAATTCTCACCCCTCAAGCGTCAAGGGTTCCCTCAGGCTGTCTCTCTCCTCTCTTCTCATTGTCATGGCCACGGCCGCCACGGCCAGCGCCAACGAGGCCACGGCCGCGAGGCAGGAGGATCCAGCCTGGAAAAACAAGCGATGAAGCGCCGGATGGATACCCTCTGGTAAACCAACATAACTATGGAAAATAACCATTTTTAATGGGAAAACTTACTATAAATGGTCATTTTCAATAGCTATGTTGAATTACCAGAGGGTATAATGTTGTACAAATGGATGTAATAAACTTGAGGATATAATAGATATAATGGATATTGATGGATATTGGTTCTTGGATATCGATGATATTGGTTCCAGCCAAAAATTGGACTTCTAATATCTAATGACTAAAATGGTTGCCTCCCTTAGGCCCTGAGATTCTTTTACAAAAAAAGGGTTGCGAAAATGGTGTCTTCTACTTTTCCGGGTTTCTTACCTAAATAAATTTGGATCCAATTGGGTTTTTTCAGAACTCTATGACTATGGCACTCATTTTTTCTATGGCACTTATATATTCTTATATGACTTACCATCTGGTTATTTAACATAGCCATGGAAAATCACAATTTTTAATAGGTAAACCATCTATAAATGAGCCATTTTCCATGGCTATGTTAAATAACCAGAGGGCATATGTCTGACGTCATATCTCATAAACATTCATTTCCAGCCACTGATCTCCCCCATTCCAGTGCTCCAGTCCCTTGGGATCCTCAAGTGGGCCATGGCTTCCATAGCAGTTTCCACTATCCCCGTGACCCCGTGTTTCTTGGGAAAATCGCAAAAAAATGCTAAACTATATTAAAGAATCCTTTAACTGCATCGCCAGAAACTGTATTAATCATTCAAGATCCAATATGTCCAATTATATATCCGTTATATATATATATCCATTAAATATGCATTACATGTTATCCCTGGTCATATCAAAAGAAAGGCTAGCATATAAAAAAGCAAGTATCCCTAGTAGTCCTTGTATCATCAGTACCATTACTATCCCACAGTATACATATGTATATATATACATGCATATAAATACATATACATATACATATATATACATACATACATACATACATTCATACATACATACATTACATTACATTACATTGCATTACATTACATTACATTACATTACATTACATTACATACATTACATTACATACATACATATATGTATATATATATGTATATATATATATGTGTGTGTGTGTCCAGTAAATCCAATTCAATCGCATTAAGACCCCTACAAATCCATACATGGAAGCTATATTTCTTCCAGCTCACCCCATCGCTTCACCTGCCATGACCATGGCGAGGCCGCCAGCAAGCTGGGCTGCGCGTGTAGCCGGGCCTTCACGAAGCTGGCGATCCTGGGCCAGCGAGCTACAACACATGCCCATCTTAGTTATTTGTGTTATGTTGTTTCTATATATTTATCTATACAGATCTATATTATTACAGACTACTATATAAACATAATAGTATATATATATATATCATTATACAAAATGATGTGTATATGTGCATGATATATGTGTATATATACATATATATGTATATATATATATATATATGTATATATATATATGTATATATATATATGTATATATATATATGTATATGTATATGTCATATATGTCATTATATGTCTATTTCTTCTGAGCTGGAACGATGCACGAGGTTGATGTTGAAGTCTTTGGCATTCTGCTTCGTGTATAAGCAACGAATCAACACGGCTGGATTTGTCTCTTTGAAACTTTTAACATGGTCAATTTGCAAACCTTTGCTGCACTGCTCCAAAAGCCACACTTTCTCCTGTCTGGAACGCTCCTGTCTACACTTTGAGAATTCAGAACAAGGTTTGGCTGACATGACCGTGGGATTCTATTAATCCCCCCAATATTCAACACACCCAAGAAACCATGGTTTTTCATAGGGTATCATGAAGAATGGGGCTGTAAAGAATATGAACGGTTTTTTCGTCGGGATTACGAACGTCAACCCGAAGATTCCATCCCCCATGGACCCCATGGATATCATGTTGGGGTCAAGCTGGAATCATTCGAAGTTTGTAGTCTGGTGGCACAGTGCTGGGAATACCACATGATTCAACATAATATATCATAATATATATATACGTATTTCAGCTCCTGCCTTGAAGATCAGATATCGTTTCGGGGGTCCTATGTAGATTTTGAAAGCCCCGAACACATCCTGTGCCAGCCTGTATCCTTCCTTCATTTTTCACTGTTTCCCCCTATCTCGACCATCGCTCGCTTAACTTAGAATTTGGATGGGGCGCACTCTAAGTTTGGTGCCGGGATGCAAGAATTACTCTAATTTCCTGGGTGAAAAGCACATGTGGGTCATTTGTGAGCTCAGAAGTCAGAAAGGTTGTCGTAAATCTACAGCTACTGTGCTTGATCCTGGATTCACCAACTAATCTAGCCCAAAAAGGACCCGCATGGTGGTACATAATGGTGCATATCATATACATGCGTATACTGTATTATTAATGATAGCATTAATGATACCATTAATGATACCGTTAATGATACCGTTACATACCAAACAATGATACAAGTACTAAACAATGCGAAGCCAATCTCAACCCAGAAAAAGGACTCCTGACAAATTATTCACATTTGGCCTGTTTCAGGATTTAGACATTTAGTTCCCCTGCATGTCTAGTCATCCGTATCCCCAAAGATAATCAGATTTTCCCATGGACCCGGTAGAGGATAAGAAACCACTCGGATTGAGGCCCTAAGAGCAACATAAATGGTATCGGAACCGAAGTGAACACAGAACCAGCAAGGCTCAAGTCCTAAGGACTTTACCGGCGGTAAACCCTTTACCAGACTCACTGTGCTTCAACGGCCAAGGTCGACCATCATTTATGGGGTTTGGTCAGTGGTGGTTGCTAGGATTACTCAATATCCTCTGTGAACATCACATGTGGGCTTGTTACCCACAATTAACCAAGAAACTGTGATGTTTCACCTGCAACATACCCCAACAAAGATATTGGGAGAGATATAGCAAAGTACACAAGAGTACTAATCCACCCGCAGATGGTGAAATATCTTGGACCCCCAGGGGAAATCACCAATGGGTGCCAAGCCGACAAGTTTCTTTTGGAGCTTGGGAGCTAGTGGTCCGCGGTGCAAACTCGAAAGCCTCAGTGGATCCGTGGAAACGTTCCTTTTTGGGTTAATATACTGGTTAATATAGTGGTTACTAGTGGTAAATATGGTAATGAGTGGTAATGGCGAATAATGATTAATAATGGATTTACCCTTTGGTAAACTAACATAGCTATGGATGATTAATGATGGTGAATATCTACTGGTTGGTGGTTTCAACCCCTCTGAAAAATATTAGTCACTCTTTCGCTCTTTCGCGCAACGTCGAAGCGACGGCTGCGTTGTGCAGCGGACGCAGCAACTGCCCCAAACTCCTGGCGGAGCACCTGCATCGCAAGGAAAAACCAGCAAAACGTTCATCCAGTCACCTGTCGCAAATCGGCAGTCTTGCATGCAATAGGCAAAAATTGCCTCAGCCAACAATCAATGGCCTCTGTTCTTTCCAAAGACGCTCGGACCGGGGCAGTCGTGGTCCAGAAGGCAATGTGACAACCTGCAGTACTAGTATGGTCAGTGGGTATTTTGGTGTGACATGCTTTGGCAAGTTTTGTCAGAAACTGAGAAAACCACCTGGCCCTACGCAAGAAAGGTTCAGGTGGCTGGGACAATCCGCCCTTCCACTTTTTGGCATTGACATGATACCAAGGTCCAAAGTTCTTCACTCGAAAGGTAGCATCAACGAAAAGTTGCCACCAAGACCATCTTTGCACTGGCTGTGTCGGGTCGTGCAACTCTTTGATCCATGTAAGTATGTCTTGGCATTCAGGTATATTATATGGTGTCGCTTCCAAAGGTACAGTGTCAGGAAAATTCCAGTCTGACATGACCAGCTGTGTTTCTTGGGTTTTGGCCCCTTGAGTGGGCCTAACATATGTTTCTGGACTCTTCAAAAGGCAGTGAAGACC
>Ga0126342_10001436_pt1 | contig 33526 bp, 31 predicted proteins | sample Cyp1metagenome_FD_92528 | JGI IMG/M metagenome (GOLD analysis project Ga0126342, IMG submission 92528) | Coral microbial communities from Lord Howe Island, Old Settlement Bay, Australia - Cyphastrea 1 metagenome | ecosystem: Host-associated > Invertebrates > Cnidaria > Coral ...
CTCTATCTCTCTTTCTCTCTACCTATCTATCTCTCTATCTCTCTATCGCTCTATCGCTCTATCTCTCTATCTCTCTATCTCTCTATCTCTCTATCTATCTATCTACCTACCTACCTAATCTATTAATCTATCTATCTATCTATCTATCTATCTATCTATCTATCTATCTATCTATCGTTCTCTCTATCTCTCTCTCTCTCTATCTCTCTATCTCTCTCTATCTCTCCATCTCTCTATCTCTCTATCTCTTCAATCTCTCTGTCTCTTCAATCTATCTATTTCTCTATTTCTCTATCTCTCTATCTCTCTCTCTATCTATCAATCAATCTCTCTATCTATCAATCAATCAATCAATCAATCTATCTATCTATCTATCTATCTAGCTATCTATCTATCTATCTATCTATCTGTGTGGTATGCGTGTATCACATTGTTTTTTTTTTTTTAAACCATATATGTATATGTACATAGATAGACTTATAGATTCTGACTTTGAAGATTCTGAAGAAACCATGTGAGATAACTGGCATCACTACGCTTCTAGGATTCGATCATGGAGGATTTGGGTGCTGAGCTGGTGGCACATGTGTTCCTGGGCGAAGACGGGATGCTATAGAAACCTGCAAAGTGGTGGGAATACCCACAGGAACTTGGAAGCCGCAAAAGAATAGGGATTCAACACCCAAGTTCGAGAGTTCAAGTCGCACAGATGAGGGTGATCAAGTCTCCAAATTGAGGATTCAATGATTGACCAAGATTGATAGGGGAGATCACTCAAACGATCATCTGTTTTGGAATGTTGTTGTTTCCAAGTAGCACATGATTGGAACATCCCAGTGGCCCTCCTTTTCATCGATGCACATGGCCAGCCAAGGATGGATGGTTACAATGCTTGCCTCTTTGCCTACGGGCAGACAGGTGCTGAAAGCGTTTGCTGGGAACACCCAACCTGTTGGGCTTGGCTCAAGGTGATCAACTCCAAATTTCTATCGGTTGATACTCAAACTCACCAAATGTGGCGATCCATTGTTGTCTACATATTTTTGACCACATGGTTGGGCCATAGCCGTAGCCTGTTGAATAGAACAAATCCATCAAGAGCAAGGACAGTTTTTGCATTGGCATCTCTGTAGACATTGCCAGAATAGTAACGCCTACAATGTGGTGGCCCCAGTTCCAAGTTGGATACACGCCATTGACTGTAGATATATATATATGTACAAACCGTAAACCCATTGTATCCCTATGTTTTCACTTGTGACATTGCTTAGAAACCAAGTAGATTGGCCACAGTGCCGCCACGGTCATACGAAGTCACCGCAGGCAGCGGGAAGACCTATACGATTCTGGGGCACGAGACTCCATCAGAGCAAGCTGGTTTGCTCCCGTGCATCACAGAGGCTGGGGATAGCATCAGATCCAACAGCATCGAAAAAAATGCTATGGAGTATGAATAGATGCAACTTAACTTACTTAGAAAAAAATGAAAGACTGAAAGGCTCTTTGATTTATTATACAGTCTATATATAGTCTATATATATATAGTTTATATAGTTAACGCATATTTGGCTCCTGGCTCCGTTTCGTAGAGATCCACCTGGATTTCACCGGGCCATATGCCCAAAGCTCATGGAACCTCCCGCCATGCAGGACATTTTCACCCGGATCCAGGACGACAGAAATTCCACGAACGAATTTGTGGTGACCATCTCCTACCTGGAGAAGCGACCTCAGGGGATGAGGGACCGCCCTGATTTGTAAAAGTCGTAGGCCCCGTAGGCCATGCGTTTTTTTTCGCTCAAGGATTTACAACGAGCAGATTCGGGATTTGCTGGTTTCGCCGGAGGAACCCAGATACAAACTGGAGGTGCCACATGCGGGCAGCTTGGGCGGGAACATCTACAAGCGATTTCTTGTACTGTTGAAGAGATCGCCTAGGACCCCTTTGATACAGCAACGAGCCTTTTAGCTTGGCATGTTTGTGAAGATATGCTAGCCATTGATCCGCCAATTCAACTGGTTCAATGAAATTACCGTACCTCAGTCAGTAGTTCTTCAGGTTCGTGCGCATCCAAAGTTTGGCAACTTTGTCTTTGGAGTGAAAGAGGTTCCGGTCATGGCAACTTGACTTTGATTCTGGCGCATGGACAGAGTAGGACGGGGGGGGACCTTCATCTATATAAGGAGCTTTAAGAGGGTAGACAGAATCATCATCACTAATTTTAATTGTCAATAATTAGTGGTGCCACCAACAAAAATACAGATCCCCGGGAGAAGTGGAATATAGTGGTGCCAGTAATTAATATATCACCAATCAGCTATTATATGCAGTTATATGCTATTATCATTGTAGTGGTGCCACAAAAACTAGCACCAATAAGTCTATATATATGTGTGTTTTTTTTGGTGATAAACTATCAAGAATAATCCAGGATAAGAGAGAGAGAGAGAGAGTACCCTCCTTGCCGTTCCCACGCCTATCCCTGTGACGCCTTCAGCACCATGCGCCGAGGATTGGCCAAACACCAAGGCCTGGCTGGACTTCGGTGTCAAGTCTCGAGCCGTGGCCAGTACCTCGATGAACGTTCCTTGGCAAAAATGGAGGCGGTTGGATGATGATAGGCATATGGATCTGGATAGATAGATATATAATTAGGTAGGTAGGTAGAGAGAGAGAGATATATATATATATATACACACACGTAGGTTTATCTAGATATAGAGAGATGATATACATGTGTTAATGCAAGTGTCATTTCTAGTTGTGAGTGTTCTTGTTGCAGCAGTTTGTATTTGCGATGGTTTCTTGCTTTTTTTGGGTGGGGGCTTGTAAGCTCAGAATCTTGTAACACTTGGCTGGTCCTCGAATGCCTGGGGCGTGCATACTACCACGCCCTTACCCACATTGCAAGCAGAGATGTGTAAATGAACATGATGAAAAGATAAAGGCCGCAAAGGCCTAGCTTCAAGAAGAGTGAGGCAACTTCCAGCCGATCACACTGCATCTTCAGCATGGAGATTGTCCACAAAATTTGGAGTGGTGGCAATCGCACACAACTTCGCTCGAAGGCGCCGGGTTACTCGTTCTCTACGCCTGAACTGAAGATCAAAACCAAGTCCAGATTCACAAAAATGTTGCTACATGTTGCTACCTGACCATGATGTGCTGCTTAGATTCCTCAGAATGTCAAATGATCAAATCCCCAGAATGTCTTGTGTACTGGATGGGTTGTAGCCACACACTTATTGTGTAATTGTTTATACATATACATACATATAAAAAACACATATACAATATACAGTATATTTATATATATATATAGATATAGATAGATAGATACACACACACGCATATATATATATATAAATGATACATATATTAATATATATATATATATGTATATATGCATAATTATACAATTATATACACTTGTTAGTCATATAATCATCATATGGGTCACTTAAGTCTTGGGCAGGGGATCAAGAATTCTGCGGCCACGTCAGGTGAACGTGGTCGACCTGGCAGGCTCTGAGAGGCAGAAGAAGTCCCAGACCAGCGGCACGCGGCTCAAGGAGGGCGTTTCTCGGCGTCAGTGGGGGGGGGCAACTCACCTGGTAGAAACCATCCCACAATGGCTTGAAATGGTAAGTTTATATGGAAGTTTCTCATTGGATTTACATGGATTTACGGTCAATTGATGTCAATCTTATGGAATTATATAATTAATTATATAGTGCCATTAAAACATCGAAACAGGTGGAGTTTGGTTGACTTTGAGTCGAGGTGAGTTTCGCAGAGGCGGAAGAGGGAGATACAGGGAACATCGATGAGACATTGACCCGCCAATAGGACGAGATTCAACCTGGAAAAACGATAGAGATAGAACCTCTAAACAGGAGCAAACAACTTTGGCTGTCTTGGGGTGTCACTATAAATGACGATAAATAGGTGGATGTGGATGTAACCGATATAACCAGCATACATGGACATGATGTCAACCAGCAGGAATGAGTCCAGAACTGGGACAGGGGACCCAGCCGCGTTTCCTCCTAGCATGAAGCATGACATTGAAATGGTGTATTTTATTTGTCCTGTTCTTGACGAACCAAACACTGGTGTCGGAGTAATTTCTGGCGCAGCCTTTCGCAAGCTGGATATTTTCAGCCAAGGCCATGGTCAACCAAAGCTTATCGAACCTCTCCTTGGTGATCAGTCTCTTGTATGAATGCAACTGGGGTCACCAAGAAAGTTGGGTTCAGTAATTAATGTGCATGGTGATAAAGGGTTGAAAGCTTATGGCATCCATAAGTGGAATTGAAGGAGTCAATTTTTTGACCTCTTCATGTACAGTTGTGGCTGGCGTTTGGTCCTGTCAAAGGCTAATTTGCAACCCTGTGATTCTAATGCAGCCGGCCCCACGATTTTCTTTCTGGTTTGATCGCCAACCGATGTTGATACACGTTTCACACACATCCTGATACATCCTGATAAATGACTTCCTACAGTGAGGTCGATTGGCTTTCCTCGCCAAGAATATCAACAAGGCCTTGAGCAGCACTGAATCACAACTTGCAAGGGCACACCACTAGCAGCTAGCAGTGGTCAATCAATCCAAATCATCAGTTGAAGAGCTCACACTTTGCCTCAGCCATGTTCAGCTTTTTCCAGCAGCATCAGTGGGTTGACCGCTGATCCATGGATGATCATGGATGTGTGGCAACTTTGCTCAATTGAGCTCAACCAGGAAAACAAGAAAGCGTTGGACTTCATTCCCTTCAGGCGAGGTAGTTTCAGCGAGGGCCTGTGGGGGGAGTCCATGTGCGTCCATGCGCAGTGCCGTGGGCCTTTGTAGCCATTGGCTCAGTGAGTGCTTGGAGTTTGCTAGTTCACTACTGACTGATGTTTCTCAGTTTGATTTTAAATTGACGATCAAACCCCATCACCAAGAACAAACCCTATGTGACAATGAACTACGTTTAACATCATTTAACATGCGAGTGAAAAATGAAGGCATGTATCATCATGTATCCCCTTTTCATGGCCGGTTGAATGTCGGCCTTCAGATGCCAGATGCTTCCCATCCCCTCAAAATCCCAACCACAAATCCTCCTCTCAAAACGGCTCGCCGTCGCACATGGCCTGGTTCTTCAAGGTGGCGCGGGGCTGGGCCCCGTATTCCAAGGAGCAGTCAGAGCTGTTGGAGGCGGGCTTCCAACGCTTCCACGCAGGGCAAAAGGAACCGGTGGTGCTGGACCAATGGCGGGTGGACCTGGAGCAAATGAGTCTTGAATGACATGGCAATACCGCAGGACCCACTATTTTTCATAAGAAAGTCATTCATCATGGTGCAGGAGGTGTCTCTTGTCAGGTTTGATTTCAGGGGACATTGAGTTTTTTTGCAATCCTCCCATCAAAAATTGGGACCCCAATTGACGCAGATTTCTAGGATGGGGACTACGGGAAGTGTGCCGTTGTTCTGGCATGATTGATTTCTCTTCACAGTGCCAAATGCATCCAAATGCCATGTGAAGGGTCATTGTTCAGCACTCATTTTCATCATTGACTCTTCCAGATTGCGGGGTTGAGACCCCCAACCAGCTTGTTGCAGTAAGATCTTTTGGTTCCTTTTTCCCTTTCTAATTTCATCTAATTTCTATTTCTCTTCTGGTTGCTTTCTGAATAGGGATTGAATAGGGTGATGATGTCCCCAGAGGTTCCAGGTTTCTTCAAGTACTTGTAGAGTGTTTTCTTCCAAGCTTTTCTGCTATACCTTCCCCCTGTGTTGGTCCAAGGATTCAATACCGCTCGGAGGATCCCTCCCGCTCCCGCGCCGTGAAGCGCGAAGGGCCGGCCGCACCTGCGGCGGCTTCCTCCTTGGCAGCGCAGGAGAGCCCCCCGAAGCGAGCAAAGCTGCTGATGCAACTGGTGGAAGCAGCAGATGATGAGCTCTTTTCCAACTTGAGCCCAGAAGAGTTGAAACTGGTGACTTGGATTGAAACCAGTGAGATACATGGGGCATCATGGGGCTGTGGAGCGGCTTAAGATGGGGAAAATTTAGCTTTCTTTGATTTTCTTTGGGTCATGGAGCGAAATGGGTGTGCAGATATTGGCCTGCTGCAGTCCCACGAATGCCAAATCAGACATTGCTTTTGTATGCTTTTGTTACTTTCACGTTTATCAACGCCTTGGTTTCGAAACTTTGACTTTGGTTACTTTGGCTTTAAAACTTTCCGCAGCGCCGCAGCGCATTGTTCCAAGGGGTTGGGAAAGAAAGCTAACATGTTTGCATCCCTTATTCGCAAGCACATAAATAAATATATTCATATATATATATGCATATATGAATATTTATCTTTATATTATATAACATAAGATAATTCTCAACTTGCAAAAAAAAGTGGTTGATCAACAATAATCCCAGCATCTACATTTCCCCATGGCCCATAGCCCCACCACCTCGGAAAGGGTGTCCGCAGGCATCATGGGAGGCCGGTCAACCGGTCAGTAAGGGGTTTCTATACCGCTTATTGCTGACTATTGGACCATCTAATTGTGATTTGTTTTTAATATATATATATATAATATGATCAAATACATCGTGGCCCAAATAAATCCAAATCATATGGGATGATAATAGATGATGATCCTACTTGACCCCCCAAAGAAATGACCATATATTGACCCATATATTGGTGTGGCTTGAAACCATCAGATCCTGGTAGGTCTCGGATCGTTTGGAGAAGCTCCAGGCGGGCTGCGTCGGTCGCATGAAAGCTGCGCTGCCTGAGAAGCCCAGTGGCGACAAAGACCTGACCTGGACGCGCTGCGAGTTCAGCACCGGTCATGGGCAAGCGCTCCACTCACCGGTGTTGTTCACCTATGCCAGGCTAGGGAAAAAGGATGAAAAGGCTAGAGATGGCTAGAGATTTAAGAGATTCAAGAGGTGAAATTAATGGTATCAAATGGATTCAAAATTCAGATGGTCAAAAACTATGGATTAGAAATTGGGATTTAAGCTATCAAACCGGGTTCGGACTACAAATGCGGAGATTTCCTCCCCAAGGTATATGGCAATTTGTTGGGCAAGATGATGATCAACCATAAAATTTTGGGCAGCCTAAGATGGAATGTTTATATTATTTAAGATCCCTGGGGGTTTGGATGGTGGCTGAGAACCTCAAGGATATGTACTAGATTAAGAGGTCAGCAAAGAAGTTGGGTTGGGCCCACTATCCATGTCCATCCGTCATGTTTTGTTCAGCCTTGTCAGGCTGTTTGCACGACTCGGCAATCGGCCAGTCTTGTTTCAGATTCGCAATTCTGAGATCATCAATGCAGAAACTTGCTTGATGAAAATCTGTAAAGTGTTTTTTTGTGCCTACTCTATTTGCAAACCCCTTTTTTCGCACCTCTTGCACCATTGATCCATTTCCTCGCCCAGGAAGCATCTTACAATGCCTACAAGCTGAGCTACTGCGACGGGGAGGTGGAGGACCAGTTGATTTGGCCTCCAGCTCCATACCACTGGTCCGAAGACGGCGAGCATGACGGTGAGGTGAAACTGATGCCGCTGGCACAGATGGAGGAACTCCGCACCTCTTGTGGTGTCAAGGCCGACAAGGATGAACGGCCAGCGAATGAATGGTTCAAGGCCGTGCTGCAGGAACTGAGCTCAGTCTTTCGGCAAGAGATTTGGAGATGTGACCAAGCAGCTCGCTGCTTTTGTTTGGGAGTAACGGTATTCAGAAAATGTATAGTAAATGAACCTGCTAAAGGGTGCGCTTCTAGCCTTCTGAAACCCTCATGCTCCAGAGTTCAAGACTGTGTCGTCAACTCAGGTAATTCCATGTCATAGAGTATATATAATTAACATAACTAACAATTTCAATACTATCTATCAGCTGTCGAGTAACATTCTTTGCATTCTCTATACGTACCTATGGCTTATGAGCAACGGGACCCTCATGTTCCACTTCCAGCCATCACATCACTTTCTGCGGCAGCATGGTCTTTGCAAGGGCGCCTAAGCCCTAAGCCCTGGTAGATCAATTTCGAGTGACACCATCCCCTCAAAAAAGTGACAATCATATTGTAATGTACATATATATATATGTATTATATATATATTATATTATACATTTACGTATGTATATATATATATAGTTTAATCATGGTCAAGCAATATTTAAGATTCTTAACGCCGCACATACCAACAAGCCAGGGATCATCATTCCTCCAGGGTGCCTAGGTGATGCAGCAGCAGGTGGAGGAAAAGAAAGCGGCTGCACTGCAGCAAGCCTTTGAGGAGCTGGAGGAATGCCTGGCTGATTACTTCAATTATTTGCCTGACAAGGCACCTGGGGTTTGAGCCATATGGAGCCATTGATCATCATTGATCCTCAGAAATTGACCGTTTGGGTGCGGGGGTGGAATTTGTGCGGTACTCGTACTGGTTCTTTAAGGGTCAAGGAAGATCGATCTGCAATACACAAGTTCTGCAGGGTACGGGTTTGCGGGCATGTTGTCAATGTTGTGGAAAGTTTGGGTGAGAGCCTTGGGAGGTATGGCAACATGTTTCAACATGTTTCATCATTGTTTTTTCTATGTCCCAATTGGTCCTTTGGAGGTTAGGCTGTGGCATTCCATTCAGGATTCCTCAGGATTCAGCACCCAATCTCGGAGTGTAAAGGCTTGATCAAGAGCTCATGTCCGTTGAGTTTTGTGGGGGCGACTCGCAAGGTGATGACGGTGGGTGAGTATGTGGCTCAGCACGGTGCGGCAAAGGCAGCAACGTAGTAGTCAGCGGCTTATTGCGATATATGTCGATGGCTTTGTACAGGCTGACTTTCATTTGTTCTGAAGATAGCTTGTGATTCTATCACTGCGTGCGCCGCAGGATGTTGAGAAAAGATGAGACGGGGGGTTGATGTTGTCGTTGCTTTCGGAAGAAGGCACCATCATTTCGGTACCGTAGGTTGAAAGATGAGGTACATATGAAACTAGGGTTCTTGCCGAAAAACTATGGCCATGGCTTAAGTGATGTCAAAGACTACAAGATTGTCTGACTGTTATTGTATGTGCATGCGGCTTTGTGGTAGCATTATACTGTTTCATTGGAACTTAGTAACTTGGGTGATTCATGTTTCAATGTTACTTCTTAGCCAATACCAAAAATACTTGTTGCAGAAGAAAAACAATCCCTTCAATGGAGCGCTTTGCAAAGTTCAATGTGCAGCAATTACTGCGCCGTAGCAGATGGGTTGTGCACAGATTGTGCAGTAGTAGCAGGCAAAATTTGGCTCGTCAAATGAGGTACTCTAATGTTCAGCCATAAATTGTGGGAATATCACAGGGCACACTACATAGTATAATATGTAATTATATTAGATGATGTACATATTATACATATTTTTCTTCTTCTTATTATTATGCGTCTATTTGTACTTATTCCTTTAGCATATGCTGAATTGTGTTTTCAATAAACGAGTCCGACCATGTTCGCCATGTTCTTCGTTTTTTCCACTGTCGGATACTGTCGGACAGGAGTTCCAAGCTGACGTTCCTGCCTCTTGGCCACCTCGTTGAGGGTAGGTTTGAATTGTGGCTTTGAGATGGAATACAACCAGATGGAACCAGTATCATGGCATGAATGGACCATTTCACTGTGATGTCCTGTGCTTTGAGATTCTGTTTTTTGTTAGTATAGTTGTTTCCTGCTGCCATGGGTTGGTGGCAGATGGTCGTATCTTTCCAAAACAAATAGATGAACATAGTGTGTGTGTGTGTGCGCCCTTTTTCTAGGACGCTTGCTTACATATATATATATATGTATATATAATTCAATTATATATATATATTATACAGAGATAGATTGACATATATCAATATATATATAATATGTATATAATTATATATATGTGTGTATATGTGACATTTTTACATATGTGAAGCATTTGTGCTTGGGCAGAGCAGATTGCAGACTAGCACTGATATTCTTTCCACTTTTGCCAAGCCAGGTTGTACCCTGGAACACTGGCATGGAATCCTCAAAAATGGGTCTATAGTACTACTAGGCCCTATACTGCCATGCTGAACTCTTTCTCAGTTGGTTGTGGCAACTCACACCTTTGGCCGTGGCAGTATCCACTTTTTGTTGTGGCAGTATCCATTTTTTTGTGGCAGCACACCTTTGGCCTTGGCAGTATCCACTTCTTGTTGTTGTTGTTGTTGTTGCAATATCCACTTTTTGTTGTGGCAGGTCAGGTGTTTTGCTCCATGTGGTGTGTGGCAGGTGCCAGTTTAGGGGTTATATTCAAGCCATATCCGGTGACAACTTCTCAACAGAGGATCGTGCTAGAGCAAACAGCTAAGTCTATAGTCTATAGGGGAGTTTCTTCCTACTGGGAATCCTCATTCCATAGCACTCATTCTCGGGGCTTCCGGGGTACTCGTACAGAACAGACTTTGCGTGAGACTTCATATAGCTCACGTAGGGGTCCCCCAAAAAGATTGAAACGTTGTTCCAGGATGTTATAGATGATGTCTCCCAAAAAAAAACAAGTCTTTAACTGTTCTATCTATTTGGGGGGTGCTATGTAGCAGTTCATATAACAACTATCCGACAGGTTTTCTGAGGGGTCTCCGAATTTGTGGTTTTCCGTCCAAGGTTGGAGGACTCGTTGAGGGGCAACTCAAAGACTGCAGGGATCCGAGCTGATGGATGGGCATACCGAGCTGTTGGCGTCTTGATCCAGCGATTTTGTGACCTGGATTCTTGTTGGGTTTCTTGAAAAATAATCAGTTTCAGGTAAGTTATATTTCTGATTTGGTTGGGCGTGTTGTTTTTGGTAATTATCGGACATCGCATTATGCAAGGACTTGGCAGAGATTCACCTTCCGAGGCCATGATTGCAGCCCTATCTCCAGCTGGTTCTGACCATGATGAGACCACAAGTACCTTGCAGTCACTCGGTTTCGATACCCCAAACGGCCGCCCTGGGCGGCCTGCGCGTGGTGGTTCCATAGCCTCAAACGACTTCACTCTGAAAGTCGGTGTATTTCAGGTATTTTTCACATGTGCCAATTGATTATAATATATCAATTATATTCTGTAATTTTGATTATGTTGGTGAAGAGGCGGAGATATTGAAATGCGAGGGCTCTGTGTCAGCAACTTGATTGTGTAATTGGTGCCAATATATGCACCTGTTTGCCCAGCAGCGATCCCAGGTTTGCTCAGCATGTGAAGGCAGGATGTTTGATGCGTCCTCAGTCCAGCCCAAGAGCGGTCTATGTGGAAAGATCATTGTGTATAGCAGCTACTCTAATCTAATGCATGTCCACGACTTAATACCACGATATGGTTTCACACTGTGACACTGCACATGGACCTGTCAGTCTGTGAGTGTGTAAGTCAAATGTTGGTGTCCTCGGAGTGCCCTGGCGAGTTTGGCAGGCTGTGAAAACGAATGCCAAGAAGAATCTGAATCAAGAGGTGCTTTTGGGTCTATGACTCATCATGACCCATCAAGTGGAATTTCAATGAAATTTGACTAAGCATTTCATAATAATTATTTCATATTATTTCACATATATTTCACAGTTTGCAATGCTCACCCCTTACACGGCAATGGGTCAACAGCCACCGTGCCACGAGGATCATGTGATGCAAGAGTTGGAGGCTGAATGTGCTCGACTGCGGCAGATGGTGGAGACTGGCGCAGGCAGGTTATCGCAGGTTTTGTTTTTGGTTCAGGATTGATGAAGATTGGGGGGGATCCACGATTGAAAACTTTAAAATCACATGTCGATGTTTTTTATTTGTGAAGAAATTACGTCCGGTAAGCCTTGCAACCAGAAATGTGTAGTGTCGCCGTCCGCTGGAGGTGTCCGTAGGTGTCTCACGTGCAGTTTACATCAGTCTATTGGGTTTGGATGGGTTTGGAGGTGATCATTTAATGTACAATGTTTAAAGATGTTTAAAGCATATCTTTTTGACAACAGAAACAAACTTGTTGGATCGGCAGCCATAACTGGCCCAAGAAACCACCAATGAATCCCCAGCTGCCCAGCTCATAGCCGCCATAGCCGTAGACAAAAAAAACCTATCACAGGCCAGAGCCAAATTCAAGAGCTTGCAGCCTTAGAGGAGATGCAGAGGCGCCTTACCAGGTTGCTTTCCATTTGCCTGGGATCCATTGGTTCATTTCTTGCAAGTCGCTGAAACTTGTTGAGTCAATCGTTGTTCGTTGTGTGCATGGGTTTTCACATATTTTCACTAAAGGCGTATATAGTTATATAATGTTATATATATATATACATAGAGAATAGTAATGAAAACAATAACAATAGTGACAATAATCATAACAATAATAATAACAACCAATAAAAATGTAATATATATATATTATACATAAATACGTGTGTGTGTGTGGATATGTAGGTATATTGTTTCCTTTCTTTTTTGCGGCGGTTGGGGGACGGATATCCATTGCCTATAGAACTATTTGGAAGATCCGGTTTCGACTTCGTTGCAGGAAGTACGGCCGGAACTTTCAGGAGCAGCTGCGGCTGGGCGGCACTTCCAATGTTTTCCCCAATGGTTGGATGATGTTTGCATGCGAGGCGATTCGCTGCATACATTACATCCCAAGTGTATCCTAGGGACATGCCAGTAATATCAGCATATATATATATATATATATCAACTATATCCCATGTAATATATTTGCAACATTTTACAATATATATATATATATTCAACTTACAAAGTGATTCTACGATCAATTATGCAGCCCTGCTGGTGATTGCTGGTGTCACTGAGGAAATTGGCCAACGAATTGCAAAAGCAACGAGAGATGCTGTTGGCCGACGCCGGCCTTACCTCGCTGGAGCGGTTGAACATGTTGGAACCAATGATGATCAACGGATGCATCCATCACCATTGATTCAAAGGCACAATTAGCTATTATTAAAATTAATTGTCCAATTAATGTCAATTATATCGATTATATCAGTTATGCCGTTGTTTGTTGCATAATTGGTTTTTGCTATTCCTTGGTTGGTGATGGTTGGCTCATTGGCGAGGAGATGTCCAAGAGCGTTGGCTTGGAAGATCATACGCCGCATTTGCTGAATGAAACTTGACCGAAAACTGAGTGACCTATACTTTATTATCTTTATCTATTTGGTCAGGTTTTTGTTATTCCTTCCTTCCCTTAAAAGTATATAATTCATACTCCCCTAGATGGAGTTTGTAGGGGGCCTTTATTGGAGCGACATATGATCCTATATGGCCGGCGAAATGGTGTGACAAAGAATGTCGAAGAGCCACTCCAACCAGAAATCGCTGTTCATTTGATGTCATTTATGGTGCTCAACTCAACCATTCAAATTTGATGTTTTACTTGTTTGATCCATGATCTATGCTAGAAAAGTTGGTGGCTAGTATTTTTTTTGGTGTTTGCCTTGCAGATATATAGAGCATGAAGAGGTGGATAAGTGGGACCTTTCAAGTGTTACAACACCTTCTTTATGCTGCCAAGACGGGCATGTGATGTGTTTTTCTTCGCAGCTGTGAATTAGTGCACCAATCGTGCAGGTTTGCTATGACCCTGAGCTCAATGGTTGCTTGATATACTTCCTCAGGAGGGGCGTGCCTGAGAATGCATTGTGTTTCTTCGATGGTGTCAGTTGCAAATCATAAGATTGGGATAGATTGATTGGGCAAGTATTGCAACACAGTCCAACAATCATGTCGTTGGGAGCTCTTCGTCTTTACATATGGGTTTTGCAACTGAGCAACTGGATCATACTTACTCGTAGCATTGCAATTGTCCCTAGGCCAAACATGACGGTCGCTGCTTCCCCCATTCATTTCATTCAGCTAAGGTGCCCTGCACTATGGGGAGCGAATCTTGTCAAAAAATATGTGCATGGCACATTTGTTGAGCTGGGTTCTGCACGATTCGATGTGAACGGAGAAACCCAGGATCGAAGCAACACCATCTCTTTGAAGGGCTTGGGCATGTTGCCACACATGCTGGAGATTCACAACGTTGACAATTGCGCCTCAGCTGGATGGGAAACCTGTGCAAAAGCTACAGCTGATGCACTACGAGGCTAAAGCTTGCTCTAAGAAAGGTGAAAAAGTAGATCAGATAGACAGTTTATATAAAATATATAAACACATCTGAACAAACAATAATCGAATTGCTCCAAAAAAGACTGGATTTTGTCCATTTCATTCCATTTCCACCGATTTAGGTATTGGGATGATCTCCAAAATTGTGCTGCAAGTATATGGATGGCTACTAACTGACCTGAGCACCGTGAAATATCCCACTGATGGAGGCTCCACTGCTGACCCTCACTTCAGGAATAATTATGGGTTGTGGGAAATGGATGCGTTCCCTCTTCAAAATTTGGCTCAACAAACATGCCCTTTGGTCGGTGTTTCTTAATGTTGGCTGAGATTGGATTTTGTTGGTGGGTTAGGTGTTGGCATAAATGCCTGATGAAATTTGATATGTGGTATGATTCTTGGTTTCCACCATTTTTGTTAATCTTTTTGCTGGTTCTTTTTTGTTTCTTTAAACGTGGTAGAGCACCTTGTGGCGCTTAGGTCAGGTGGTTCTTCACTACAAATCTGGCCGCGTCCTACTCAATGGTCGCCTCGTAGGGGATGAATCTAAGGATACAACATCTGTGGCCAAGGCCTGCTGATGATTCCATTAGGGAGTCATGGTTGGTAGCTGGAGGATGTGTATAGATGGGGTTGCCTATGAAGACACACACACACATACATATACAAAAATATACATATTTTCCCGTTTCAGGGCCATATCATATCATATCATATCACATCACATCATATCATATCATATCATATGTATATATATATATATATTATTATGGTTTTGGATGACATGAAGAATGCGGACATGATGCAGTTGATATACAGCAGGATAACGCATGACAATCGTCCAGATGAAGGTCATCCAGCATTTGTGCCTGTCCTGCTTGATGGACCAACGTTTGTTTAAAATCATGTTATAGCTGATATGTTTATTCAACTCCAGGGTGCAACGTGCATTTGGCTGAGCTTTGTGTTTTTCCTCCGGGGTGTTCGGTCATTGACCTCAGGCAGTGCTGTGTCACAACGACCGCATCATCGCAGGGCATGCCTTTTGTTTCCGCTGCTTGGCAGCTAGAGTCATCCATCGTCATGGTGGGGACATTCTGAAAATCTTCCTCCGAGTTTGAGCGCTGCATAGCGGTACAAAAATTACCCAGCTACCCACCCAAGCTGTATCCAAATTACACCCAGATCTAAAGCCAGATCACTCGGGCACATGGTGGGTGAAAGATTGAAGTTCTGGGGGCCTTGGACAAAGGTTTGGTGATCCCCAGTGAGAGCAACATGGCGGATGATGTGCCCTTGGAGAATTTCGGCTGAACTGCAAGATGGATGTATTTCGTATCACAACCTCAAGTATGTGCATGATAATTAATTTGCAAATATGTAATCCACACACACACTATATATATAATTATAATATATATAACAATATTATATATATAATCATTGCTTGTGTGACATCATGAACATAAGTGGTTGTTTTCCAAGGGAGGGCCTGTACATGCACGTATTCACAGTCCATGTGTAGTTTGCTTGATTTTGAAGCATATCAAGAAGTAGCACTGTATGCGTTTTTGCATGTGTTTACCTGGCTTTTCACAACATCTCAAAAACAGAATGGCCTTGAAGTACAGGACCGTAGTGTTTCATGTGACACAATTGTGTGGCCTACCTCGAAACTCGGTTGATAGAGTAATCAGGACTGATTGACGTGTCGAAGACTTGTCTCTTGATTTAGTTGATGCTTCATATCCGTCCTATAGCGGCCCACTGTGAGCACAGCACTACGTTTTTGGGTGCTTTGAAACATCGAAGTGGTAGCTAAACGAGTTTCTTTTAAGGACAGCCTTGGACGAAGTGGAAATGAAGGACGACCCGAACTATCAGTGCCTCGAACCTTCAATATCACATCCTGTTGCCGCTTATGTACACCAGTAATCAAGGGAGCTGCTCAAGGGGAGTGCATCCAAAGTGAACATTTCTGAGTATGGTCGGTGACTCCTGGCTGGCAGTTTCAAACATATCACATACAATTAATTCTTACAGGGTTAATTTTCTGCCCTTTTCGGGATTATCCATAATTACCCCTATTTCCCCACGAATTCTTGTGATGGATTTAGGTAAGCCCTTGCCCTGGTTCGATGAGGCGTGTCTTGCTACTCTTCAGAAACTTCCAGAGTCGGATTGGAGAGATCCGTGCTCAGCAGAGCTTTGGCTGGTAGAAAAAGAGGGATACAGGTCAGGAAACTGAAGCAGACCAAGGTCGGGGACAACTGAATATCATGTGATATACCCAATGCATCTCTATGCCATAAACATCATAAACCACCCCAATTGGAGGCCTATTATTGGGCATTTTTGGGGACAGCCATCCAGTCAGAGATCGGTGCCCAGAATTTTCTGGGACAAGCTGACACGCCAATCCGATAAAGACCACCTTTCCTGCCACAGCTCCTGCATGCTTTGGGCCCAGTCTTTTCAAGTTGCTTAGTTCCTTTGCTCTAGCTATGGAATATATTGGAATCCAAATCAGCTTGTAGCGAAGTTACCAGGTTTGATCCCGCGCCTCGGGCCACGCAGTGAAAATCTCAGGTTTCGCATAATTTTCAAGAAGGCAGCGGAAAAAGGATGGCGGTCGGGAAGGGCAAACGCAAAAGGATGCTGGTTGATGGTGTCAACATGTTTCAATCAATTTTTAGACATCTTCTGTTGGCATCCCAACGGATGTTGCTCCGAATAATTCAATAGAACAACATCAATGTGATGCGTTAGAACCAACATGGTGCCGGAAAATTGGCACAGATGGTATTTGGTATTTGTGTTTGCCAGAGACGACCACGCTTATTGAACATGTGCGCATGTGTCCGAATATGTCCGAATTTTTGGCTTGTTTATTGAACCATTTTTAGCCTGCACATGGGTTCTTAATGCGTCAGGGTGGTGTTTACTTGCACAGGTCTGCAGATTCGTGGATGAGGCCAGAAGGGTAGATGAGCGACAGTTTTTCTCTGTGTCCTTCATGGCACCTCCTGAGTCCTACAAGTTTTGTCTCCTGGTCCGCTAGATGTTCAACCATGGGAACGCTTCCTCTTTCATATGACTTTGAGAAGGGGCTATCAAAAGAACACACTGACTTTTGAGTGTCTGGGTGTGTCTTTTGCCATGTCATGGCCTGGGATGAGGCCAATCAGATGGCAGCCACCATGTGCCCTTTGGAGCGTTTAAGATTCAGCGCTGAAGTGCTGACAGCCTCTGGGCAGCAGGGTCATTGAGATGTGCCCATCCCAGATTTAATGATTTTCTGAGTGGATTCCTGGACATGATTTTTAGGTTTTACCTGAAGAGAAAAAGGTAACCTTTCTTTCACTCCTTGGGGCAGCAGCAACATGGTGGCATAAACACAGCAATCTTGTTGTGGTGGTTCAAACATGTCACTGCGGGAGTTCCATCCCGACAAATGGGATGATTCCAACCCAGCCCCCCTCTGAGATTCCAACCCCTTGGGGCGTTGAAACCACCAGCCACCATGTGACATTGAGGATATTTTCGGTCAGGAGGATGATACCCTTGTGCCTTGGAAGCATATGCAGTAGAGAGTGGTATTTGCATATGTGTATAGAAATTTCGGCACGCATTAATATGCATCTTTGCATAGTATATAATTATATAACTATAGAATCACTGGCAATAACAATATTAATATTATCGATCAGTGATAATGGTAACAATGATAGTAGTAATAGTGATGCCAAATTATACGTATATGATATGTATATATTTCTACAAGATTTGTTTTGATTATATATTAGAATATAATTAGATATGAATATGAGGGTATATGAATATGATGGTATTTGTTCATCAAATCCACTGGTGGCATCCCCAATGCATCAAATATCATTGCGTTCCTAGTCGCAGCCCGTACAGCGTTGAGCCCTCTTTTCTTGCACCCATCATTACCCTTCAATAATCCGCGGATTGACCCGATTCGATTGGATTGACATTATAACTAACCCCCCAAAAGGATGGAAAAGTGATTCATCATTATTTTAGCCTTTTTCTGGGGCTTTACCAATGGCTTTACCATGCTTTACCAATGGCTTCACCAATGGCTTCACCCAGGAGCCTGTGGTCCGGCTGCGTCGCTTAGAGCGTGGTGCGGCACGCTGGCGCTCCATCGTGCGCGAACGCGTCATCAAACGACCAGTGTCCCCTGTGGCGGCAACGCGGGGCATTGAGGGTACCGTTGGTGGCTGGGCATAGCTCAATGCATTGAATTCACTGATTCGTTTTTGAACACATGACAATCCATTGCAATCAGTTTAATTAAATGGTGATGGATTGTTTTTTTGCTGGACAAGAAAACTACTCTCCAATTAGTGATTAATGGCTGATGATTAATCATAAATACTCGTAAGGGATAATTTACAGGCAATTAATATTATGGATTTTATCTTCAACTATATGAGCAGGGGTATCCTGCAATAAATGCTCTTGAAGAACATCAGGGAATAATCGGGAAACTTTGAACGACCTCGCAAGCTACTTCACTACGACTGCTGCCTTAACAAGGAGAATCATTGCAAACATTGCCTACTTCAATTTTCCAGGGAGAATCATTTCCAGAGAGAGAGAGAGAGAGGTTTTGGCTGAGAAACCGGCGTTCTGAGATCCAACTGCTCATGTTTTGTGGCCTTTACAAACCAAGTGCAAAACATAGTATCCCATTACGGCAATATAAACCTCCAAAACTTGAAATTATGTTGCTTAACGCATTGCCCAACATTGGAGTTTTAGCGACGGCAATCGGGAGTCATGCACGTACATGTAGATACCAATCCAAAATTATTTGATTTTGGCAAAATTAAATTAGTTGCAGAATTGATCAGGTGAAAAGTGAGTGAGAATTGATGCGACAAACATCTGGATGGAACCCAGAAATGATATTCAGAAATGAGGCTGGTTAATTTGGTTACTTCATTGGCTTGGGTCTATTGAACATAATTATCTATCTAATCAAAGTAAGATGGACAAGGGCGACGCTCCAGGTTACGTCGGAAAACAGACTTTGATATTTGACATGCCAATGAGCTGAGCTCCCCAAAGGTTCACTTGTTGGTGATGAACCATAAGTTGTCATGCGGAGCTGCCTCAGGAATGACATGACTTTATGAGTTTGGTTCCAGGTTGTACCATGGGCATGCCAGCATATGCCAGCTGCACCCCAGATGTCAGACATGCCTCCAGTGAGGGTGGGCCATGGCGGGCCACAACTCCACCATTTTCTGGTCCAGGTCTTTACTGCATCACTTTGTGAACATCAGCATGCAGAATGTGCAGCTCTGGTCGGACCAGACAAGCTTGGTGTGCCTTGGCTCAGCCTCAACAAACATCACTGTTTGACAAAATCAGGGTTTGCTGAAGGTTTTGAACCACATGTTTCAAGTCGATTCTCTATACTTTTCCATCCCTACTTGCAAAGTTTATCGCCACTTGACTTTATACGTTAGGAGTCAAAACCACAAATCAATCTGCTGTTCCTCTTCTGTGCAATTCTGTCCTATACGTCCCATGCTGTGAAGAAAAGCTTGCGCCCGACCTGTTCCCAGGATGAAGGTGGAGGAGTTTCACCAACGGTTGCAATGCTTTCGGGACGCCTACAAGGCCGAATTGCAACACACCCAAGGATGTTGTGCTGAATGGTTGGGCGCCACACACTTAATGAAGTTGGGTGAACAATGGCAACAATGGTTCAACGGTTAAACGAAATTGTGATGAATCAATCCATGACAGCTGTGTCATTGTTTGGCTTCAATCGACTTGCGGATCATTTTGGAAACAGCTCAAACCAGGTCGAAAAGGTCAACGTGACAACCGCAAGGCCCTTTTTCAGATCCCCAAATTTACCAGAAAGGGATCAGATTGAAGATATAAAAAAGGAAACAGAAAAGAATCCCATACTGGCCGTTAGTGTATTTATTGGCGGGTTTCTTGCTTCACCAATGTTTACCAATGTTTACCATATCATTCTCCCTGCAGGCAGTGGTGACGGATGGACATCCCATGGATGACTTGCAGCCGGCGGCGGCCTGGATAGATTGGGATGGTCCCATTAGATCCCAAACGACATCGACAAAAACAAGTGTTCCCTTGATGTCTTCAATAAGTAGAACATTTGATTTGATTAGATGAGATCAGATAGATAAATATAGAATGATATAGATGTAGATGTAGCAAGTGCCTCAGATTTGGGCAAAGGCTAAGGCTATACCATTGAAAGTCCAACATGCCAAGGAAAGAGACTGCTGGAGTCGCATTCCTCCATGGGTGGCGGCCGAACTGGAGCAGGAGCTGCGAAAAAAGAAAAACGTGGACATGAGACGCATAAGACATACCAGGAGGATCCATGGTATTGTTAAATGATCCATATGGGATATTCCCTTACATAGGCCTTATATATGGTAGGTACCTCCAATTTAGGTTCCTGAAATGGCCATTGAAATGAGTCTGATGTACCTGGAAAAAGTATGTCAAGCAGGAGCAGCTGGAACGAGAAATCGCTCTGAAGGAGCATCTTTCGAAGGTGCGGACTGCTTTGCATCATGATGGCACCATTTGAACCACTGCATGTCATATTCACATCGAAGATCTCGAAATGAACTCAACAAATTTGTGTAACATTTTCAAAAATCACTTGTTGAACAGGGTGTTCCACAATTCCTATTCTCTTGCTATGTGCCAGGGAAGATCAGGCAGAGAACAGATCCTGGAGGCCTGGAAATGGTCAGTTTGAGAACCAGATCCGCCTGGTGAAAGTCATGCCCTGCAGGAGCAGCTGTCCAGCATGCAGCGGCTACTAGACGCAAAGGACAGGGCTTGGTCTTCTAGACCTTCAACATGGCAAACGACTTGCAGAGGGCTCTTAGCATATATACACACATATATGCATATTATATATATGCCCATATCCAATCCAAATATCTCATTGATTCATATTGTGCAAAGCTACCAACAATATATTTTCTGGTTTTGGGGGGGTTCCTGCTGTGAACTCTTCGGGACAAACGTTCCGTTATTGGTTGGCCTTTTCCAAACGACAGGACCGGAGGATTGAATCTCTGGAGATGGCCGCTGCGGCGAAGGTGAAATGCAGATCTTTATGGAGATCTGTGTGTGTTAACCTCTCAAGAAGTCATCATCAGCTATAGGGTAATGATGGGTAATGTGCTATTTTTGGCTAGCTTTTTTCACTCGATGATTTATCGGCTGTTATGCTGAATGTCTTCCAACTTCAGTTTTGCAGTTTTACTGTTAGGCTTACTCATTCATGAGTCGTATCCTGTGCAGGATGTGAGCACGAATCAGTCATGTTTATCCTAAAGATGACCAACCCTTTGTGGCTCTAGTGACGTAAATTTCTTCCAGATCTCAAAGTTTGATGGATCGGAATATGTCTTATTCCTGATTAGATGTTATAAAGTCTCGAAATTTGCCACATTGAAAATCTACATTCATACCGTTTTTGTGGTGCAATGTTGATGTTTTCATTTCAATGGAGATATACCATGATATACCATGGATATACCATGGATATACCATGGATATACCATGGATATACCATGATATACCCATTTTCAGGTCCAACAAATCTGTCGAAACTTGCCATGAAAAATCGCCAATCGCCTGTTGGTCGCCCAGGGCTTGACGGCCTCGATCCCACCAAGGGAGAGGAGGCCCAGCGTTTCATCGCCACCAAGTTGCTCAGCGCGAGTGGCGTCAGAGTGGTTTTTAGGGCTGAAAAATGGTGGACATAACCAGAAAAAATATGAAAAAATAGGGTTTTACATGGATTTAAATGGAATTTTGTAATTATATAAGTATCGGCAAAAAACAATTGACAAATTTGGGATTGAACATGATTTGACCATGGAAAAATGGGAAAACATTCGGGACTTAAGAATGGCCAAATTGTGATTTAACCATGGAACAAATTGGAATAGACAGGGTTTAAGCAGGGAGATTAGGAACAGTGGGACATGGATTTAAATATGGCAGAACCATGGACAAAATTGGAACATGCTACATGCTGATTAAAACATCAACGTGTTTTTTGGTAATCAAGCATGGGCATGGTTCAAAAGCCATGTTTGATTGGCATGTTTTGCTATAATATGGTAAATCCATGTAAATCCAACAATAAACCATCCCCAATATGACCATCAATGAGTGGTATGGTATGTATAAACCATCCCCACAAATGGTAGGTTTATGGCATTGGGTTTGCCATCCCCATTGGGGGAAGTCAAACATGGGAAGAGCTGCGACACAGTGGCGATCCCATAGCTGAATCGCTCAGGTCTAGATAAGCTGCGTGAGGCTGGGCTAGCTGGAAATAACAATGTTATTTTTTTTTCTTTCAATGTGTTGGAAGTGAAACATGTTGGCACTTTTGGAAGGTTTCCTATACAGATTAATCATTTGTTTGTTTTCCATTACCATTGCAGAGTCTGTTGATGGTTGTACTGCAAGTTGAGGGAAACGAAGCGTGCCTGGTTTCTGTTTGGCATGCCAGGTCCCAGCAAACCGCAAAGATGCACACTCCCAAGTCATGAGAACCTTGGCCAACAGCAACAGGCCGCCACATTAGTTTTTTGGTATGCGCCAGGTTGCCTGAATTTGTGGTGGTTAATTCTTGCATGGTTTGATTCCTCATATCGAAACATCCTTTGCTATTGGTGGTATGACAAGTGCAAAACCATGTGTAGCAATTTTAAGCAAGGTGCAAGGTACACTAAGTCTAAAAAAAAAATGGGTAAGATAGTGATGAATTAAGCTAATGTTAGTAAAGCAATACTAAACCATCCCCCAAATCACCATTTTACTGTGATGAATGGTGTGCACCATCCGGGATATGGGTGGTTCATGGTGGTTCATATTATTGCTTTGCCAACAGTAGCTTAATAAAACCCCTATTTTAAAAAGTGTGCAAAGGTGACACTGTACTACTTACATAGTTTAATCTATCGTGTACTTATTTTGTTGTGGGTCGCTCACTGAAGGTCGTCCACGTGTCCGGATCTCAGGTCGCGCTAAAGACCTGATCCACAGCGGCCGCGAGCGTCGCGCTGCTGAGATGGACGTGGTGGAAAGGTGGGCCCGGCATGATCCCCATGGATCCCCCATGGTGGGATTTGGGTGCTGAACATATGGTGTGTGTATATATATATATCAGCCTTAAACGGCCATTTTATGATCATTTAGGGAAAATGAATGGTCACATGATTTGATCATTGACATTAATAGGGTGCCCTATTTTCAGACAAAGCCATTTTCAGATTGTTGGAACATGGTGGAACATCCTCGTAAATCTCAATGACAGCGTCATGTTCACTAGGAATAGTGTGACACCAAGAAAAATGAAAGTCGTTTTTTTTTCCAGGAAAATTGGCTGAAACGAACCAAGGAAATGAGGAGTTACTTTCAGGGATAGACCCGCAAAATAATGATTGTTCGGGGATTTCATGACAAACATAGGAATATAATTCACAAAGAATGGGTATGAAATGAACGTACATGACCACCAACTGCCACAAACTATTCAGGTGGTTGTTCCAATCGTCTTACTTTAAGCCGTGGCCGTTGATGTTTTCAAAGTATGGGTAGTAATTGATAGTAATTGTATATATATATACTAATTATGACTCCTATGTATAGTATTTATAGTATGTTGTTTATTGAATTGGGATTGCTTGATGGCAATCCCCAACGGGAATCGAGGCCTGAGCCAACTAGGCGAAAGGAGATGAACTAATTAATGCTTGAACCGTGCTCACAAACTTGACATTCGTGGCCTTCTGTTGGATGATCCGCACTGTTGGTCAACCATCTCGGAAGAATAGGGATTGGTCGGGTATAAGGCATATGAACGGACATAAATCAGGAATTCAACAAGGCAGTTGAGTAATAGGTGTTCCTTGAATGAAAGAGTTGTTTATCCAGGAAACTACTGTAAACCTGGCCTCGGGAGCAGTCGGTGTACAGGACTATGTCGCTGTTGCAGGACAGATCTTCTTTTTTTTGCGGACAGCAAAACTGGTGGGAGTAGTGAGGCAAACCCAACGAGGAAAACCATCCCCAGCTGGGAGTTCTTATATGTTCTTATTGGATGTTGTCCTTATTTGATTCCCAAAAAGAAAAGAAGATGTGCACCTCAATGAGACTCCAGGGGTTCTCGCACGCGGCAGGTGGCTTGAATGCTGTCACAGTAGAAGATGTGGCAGTTTTGTTGCGTTGATGCGGACAATGGAGACTGTATAATTTTGCCAAACTCCAGTTTTGGTGAAAACTCCGAGGAGATTGTGATGACTAAATTCCATGTTCAAGGTCGTTGTTTTAATCAAACATCCCTTGACGCAAGATCCCAAAAAAGGAAGGCATGCCGCAATGGCCTTCCCGGAGGCATCTGCAAGACTTCGACAGAAAGGGAGAAGAGTTCTTGGAGAAGCTACGCTTCCTTCGTTCAGAGGCAGTTTTCGGTTGCACTCCACGGTTCCATTTGTTGGAATGGTGGTTGGAATGATAGTGGGTAGGGGTGAATCATTCCCAAATAGCCTAACATAAGAATAAAACCAGATTGTTGGAGTTGCCTGGGGTTTGGGATTTGGCTCCTTTGTTTCTTTTGATATTGTTGTTCACCAACATTGCACGCCAACTTGCATCTCTTAGGAAGAGTCAGCACACACCCTGCCAGGTGAACTCTGAAATCGATTCCTTCGAGAGTGCTGAGGCAGTAGTGGTGCGGACAAGTTTGCATTGTTGAACCCATTTCACCGAAATTGAGAGGTTATGCACTTGGGTTGGTTCCATCAGCCATTCACCTTATGGAACCGTTCACCTCAAGAAGTTGGCACTCAGCATAGCATAGGTCAGTTGCACACAGGCCGAAGGCCTTGTTGTTCCTTGGCCAGATTTTGGTGGAGGTCCAGTTTGAGGAAAGCCCCCACTTTGCCAGTTTGATAATTAATATGTTATATATAATATACAATATATATTACTGAAAATTGTGATCAACCATTAAATTTTGGGATACCCTATTTTCAGACAAAATGGGAATCAACCCATTGCAATGTTTGAGCAGCAGAGGGTGGATGGATCCGGCAGATGCCAAGGATTACCGACGACTCCATCGAGAACTCGATGAACGACACATGCAACTGGAGCATCACATGCAGTTGCAACAAGAGCTGAAGGCAGTGGAGTGGGGGAAATCACTTGGTGGTTTCAAACAGTTCTTAACTGCAATCCTATTGGGGAGGATGATCCCAACCGACTATATTATATGTTCAGGGTGGTTGAAACCACCTGCCAGTTGTGAGGTTGGAATCGACTTCTTGGGAGGTATAATCAATTGAACAAGACTAGCACATCAATTAGCAATGGTACAAGGTCGCGCTTGAAGACCCATAGGGATCCTGTAGGGTTTATTCAGGTCAAGCCTCTGGAAATGTGAAAAGTTCAACTGCACTAAACACTACTGTAATGCCACAATGGATGCACTTAAACATCACGTGATGATTTTGGCATTTTGCTACCAAGATACGGCGAACCATGTGCTTCGTTGATCAACATCTTTGCCAGGTGGTGAATGTGCATAATGTGCCCATGGGTAACCAATGGGTACCTCAGCTGTTTCGACTCAAGTGCTTGAATCATTGCATTTTTTGAAGGCTCAGCTTTTGCTGGAGTTGTTTTCTGCAGCCTTGTGCAGCATGTATATGTTCCATGATGGCCAGACGGCGGCGCCTATACAGCTGCACAATGCTGGTGGCTTGGTATGCCTTGGGTGGAGGTTACTGGCGGGGCTTCACACCCATTCCGCCCATTCCTCTTGGGTGGACGAAAATTCCAGAGCGCTTCGGGGCAGGAAGCAAGGGTGTGACCCTCATAATACCAGACTCTGTGACTCACATCGAGGACTCCGCTTTTTCCAATTGCAGATCGCTGCAAACTTTGACAATTCCAAACTCAGTAACTCACATTGGTGAGGCTGCTTTTCGTAGCTGTAGTTCCTTGAAAACCTTGACGATTCCAAACTCCGTGAAGAAGATCGGAAGGTTTGCTTTTCACAGTTGCAGTTCGCTGGTGACCTTAACAATCCCGAAGTCTGTGACTAGCATCGGGCAGTTTGCCTTTTCAGGCTGCAGTTCGTTGAAGGCCTTGTTGCTTCCAAGCTCTGTCACTGAGATTGGAGAACACACCTTTTCTGGTTGCAGTTCTTTGCAAAGATTGAAGATTCCAAGTTCAGTGACTCACATCGGAAACTCCTCATTTTTTGGCTGCAGTGCCTTGAGGACACTGAGGATTCCGACCTCCATTTGTCACATTCGGAACTCGGCATTCTTCGGTTGCCATGTCTTGAAGAGGTTGACGATTCCAAGGTCCGTGACTCACATTGGAAATTCCGCTTTTTCTGGTTGCAGCGCCTTGAAGACCCTGACGATTCCAAACTCTGTCACCTTTATTGGGCAGTTTGCTTTTGCAGGTTGCAGTTTGATAAAGAACTTAACGATTCCGAACTCTGCGACTCACATTCAGGACTCAGTTTTTTCCGATTGCAGTTCGTTGGAGACCTTATCGATCTCCAATTCTGTGATCCGTATCGGTGACTCTGCTTTTTCCGGCTGTGGTTCCTTGAAGACTTTGACGATTCCAAGTTCTGTGGCTCGCATTGGGGACTCAGCTTTTTCTGGTTGCAGTTCCTTGCAAACCTTGTCAATTCCAAGCACAGTGACACACATTGGTGAGGCTGCTTTTTCTGGTTGTGGCTCATTGAAGACTTTGACAATTCCAAATTCCCTGACTGGCATTGGTGACTCTACTTTTTCCGGTTGCAGTTCTTTGCAGACTTTGATGATTCCGAGTTCTGTGACTCACATTGGGGACTATGCTTTTTCCGGCTGCAGTTCCTTGAAAACGTTAATGATTCCAAACTCAGTGACGCACATTGGCAAGGCTGCTTTTTCTGGCTGCAGTCTCTTGAAAACTTTGACGATTCCAAATTCTGTGACTTACATTGGCGACCACGCTTTTTTTGGCTGCAGTTCGTTGGAGAGTTTGGCAATGCCAAATTCAGTGACGCACATTGGTGAGGCGGTTTTTTCCGGTTGCAGTTCTTTGCAGACTTTGATGATCCCACTCTCAGTGACGGACATTCCGACCGAGGCTTTCTATGACTGCAGTTCGTTGGAGAACTTGTCGATGTCAGCGTCCGTGAGTCACATTGGGACTGCGGCCTTCTTGGGCTGCAGATCCTTGAAGTGTTTGTCCATTCCAGACTCAGTGACTGACCTTGCAGAGGACGTATTTTATGGTTGCAATGCTTTGGAAAGTTTGACGATTCCAAACTCTGTCACTCAGATTCAAGAATCATCCTTCTCTGGCTGTAAGTCTTTGAAGAGTTTGACGCTTCCACAGTCTCTGACTTCCATTGGGACCTCAGCTTTTTCCGGCTGCAGGTCCTTATGGAATTTGGATATCCCAGACTCTGTGACTCACATTGGGGATTTTTCTTTCGCTCAGTGCGCTTCCTTGAGAAGCCTGAGTATTTCAAAGTCTTTGGCGTTTATCCCAGTTGGTGCTTTCCTTTCTTGCGGCTCCTTAATTACGTTGGCGATTCCAAAGTCCGTGACTCACATTGAGCCTTGCTCCTTCTTCAATTGCCATGCCTTGAAGAGGTTGTCGATTTCAAAGTCTGTGACTCACATTGGTGAGCTCGCTTTTGCGGGTTGCACTGCGTTGGAGAGTTTGTCGATTCCAAACTCCTTGAAATTTCTCTCGGCAAATGCCTTCAAACCCATTCAAAGGTGCATGTTAACACGACTCCGCAAGCTGGGTTTGAAAAAGTTGAGGGCACCATAGCGCTTCCCGACGTTTCCCCACAATGATTCATAATGATCATAATGTTTCCCATGCCACGGATTTTAATTATACACTTATTGATGTCTACCTGATCCATTGTGGGATGTCTTTTATTCATATTTTCCAATCTGGTAGACCAATGGCAAGTCATGGAGGTCATTGGGTAGCTGGGGGATGGCCTCCCAAATGACTCACTGAAAGGTTATAAAGTTTTGCCAACTACATGAGGACGGTTACAAAGATCAGTAATGAGCATGCGTCCAATGTTCATAAATTGTTCATGTGTTTTTTTACATATATATAATACCTGACTGTAAACTCAACCATTGCCCCTGGCAGGATACCCTGGCGCGCGAGCGAAAGACCAACGTGGAACTGAGGAGGTGACGAATATGATATAATAAGATGATAGCCATGTGATGCAGACACCGCCCAACTGTTTGGTGATTTTTGGATATTGTGTGTTGATGTTTGTTGATGTTTGTTGATGTTTACTGACCATCCTGATTGGCGCTAATTGATGCCCGAGTCTGCCAGGGCCTATGGCGAGCTCCCTGAGACAAGTCTTGATCAGGTGACCTGCCTGCTGGTTTTCCCTGATGTCCTGTCATTTCTATGTTCAGTACCCTCTGGTAAACTAACATAACTATGGAAAATCACCATTTTCAATGGGTAAATCCACTATAAATGGCCATGTTCAATAGCTACGTTAAGTTACCAGAGGGTAAAGTGCAAAACAATTTCACTTCATGATTCATTATGGTGCAAAACTCAGCGCCTTCTGGTAGTGCATTAGCTCCAGTGATTTAGCTGATGAAGTTCGCCCTGTGCGGCCCATCTGCAATGCAAACTTACCAGGAACTGAGCACAAGCCGCACTTCGCGTGAAGCATTGGAGAGGGAATACCACGTGCCCCAGTTGCAAATGCAACTTTTGGATGAGTTGGGACTGTTAGGTGCTACCAGTGGCATCGTTTTGTTGGCTTTAACACAGAATTGCCCAGAAATGGGGGACACCCAAAAAATTACCTCTCTCTCTCTCTCTATCTGTATATATATAATATATAGATTGGACAATTTGAAAACATATTGAGTGTCAGTTGAAATTTGTCCATACTTGCCAGCCATTTGAGCGAGCTGTTTCCCCCAGGGTCATATAAATAGAGTGTGATCTTCCTCAGATATGAAATCCCAAAGACTGGCTTTGAAGCTGACTGATCCATATGGATTTCACCAACTGGCATCGCGGGTCTCAGGAGCAACAACAGCAGTTGGAAGCAGAGTTTGATGCGGCCACAGAGTTGTTGCTTTGCGCCAGGGAACAGCTTTCAAAAAGTGCGGCCAGGGAACTTCTGATGCTTGATGAACTTCCGGGGTTGACAAAGGGATCATAGGGGTTGTCCAAGCTGGTAGATTTGAGAGACCAGCGTTGTTTGTTGATTGGAGAGTCTGGAGGGTCAGGAAGTGTGATTCTCGGAGCATTGAGCGATTCAGCAGACTTTCCAAAACATGAATATAATTTTATGGATGGTGTCTCATTACAACCCGGCCTGGGTGGCTTATTTGGGTCCCCCAACCTCCAAATTGCATGGTTTATCGATGTGTTTGGTCCGTCTGCAGCTGTTCATTTGATTCTAGCCGTCACCCTGCGGGGAGAAATTGTGAAATCGCAGTGGTTTTAGTGTCAGTGCAATGGCGGCCTTTACATCAGTGGCCAACCACCCTTCCAATGGCTTTGTGAACGCGACCGCCACTCAGCAACACTGAATTGGTCTGGGAAAGTATAGGTGACTAAAAGCATTAAGAATGAATGGTATTTCCAATGTGTAAGACCTGTGAAAGATTGTGTAAGTAGGTTTCAAGTTGCTCTTGAAGTGTGAGGTACGTACAGCTAGTAGGGAAGCAACCTGCAGACCATGGTCATGATGGATTGCACAGGAAAAAAGGCATCATCAAGTCATCAAGCAAAACCAAACCCCCAGATCCCCCAGTACCCTGACATAACTAGTCGGACAGTATGGAAATGGCTGGAAATAGCCATCATTTAGTTTGATAATTTACTTGTTGTATAAAGATTATAAAGATGATGATTGTCCATTGCTAACTGCGCGTCGTTACCGCTCTGCTCGCCAGCCACCGCCAGGTGACCTTCCGAGTCCGGGTGGAGACCAGTTTCTTGGAGAAGTTCTTTTACTGTCAGGGATGGCAGATGATCATCATGATCCATTTATCAATGGATAAGGGAAAATTTACAGGAAAGCCCCATATTTAATGGGAAAATCTATGGTTTCCTGTAGATTTTCCCTTAAACCAATCCATTGAATAAAAATTTAAGGAATTTTAAGGATCCATTTCGTAGATAGTCTCCTATAGTTTCTATAGTTTATGAATTTATGAATCGATGATCTATGAAGATGTTTGATATGCGCTTCTTGAATTCTCCAATGCCAAGGTGGGTTACAGGGCAGTGCATCAGTGGATAATAATAATATATATATATTATATACAATGGATGCAGACATCTAAGTATAAATGTTGATGAGAGACCTGGCAGCCCAAAATGCAAAGGCCACTACAGTTCTCAGTGCAGATGTACTGGCAGCTTTGTTGAGAAAAGGGCCTAACATTCTCCAATTCTTGATCCCATTTCCTCCATGAACGGCGTACAATATGATGTTTAATTACATCATAATCATAATTATATTCCTATATTTTGTGCCACTGTGATCCACTGTGCAGATAAATGTCGGTAAATGCAACAATGTATATTGTATAATATGCAGGTAAATATGTGCCAAATATCTAATTTCTGGACGGCCCTCTGTCCCGAGACTTTGGTGACGACGTCTATGTGGTGGGCCCTGGCGACTTGCTGGGTGAGTGGACCCCGAAACAAGGCGTTCTCCTGCGAACACACGAAGAGGCTTATCCTGCCACTCGGCCCGAGAGCCACCCTTCAACATGTGTACAAAAAAAATCATGCATACATGCATACACAGATACATAGAAATACATTTAGATACATGCAGAGATAGATAGATAGATATATATATATATAGACAGATAGACAAATAGACAAATCGATAGATAGATACATGCATAACTAGATAGATAGATAGATCGATAGATGGATAGATGGATAGATGGATAGATAGATGGATAGACGGATAGATAGATCTATAGATGGATAAGTAGATAGATAGACAGATAGATAGACAGACAGACAGATAGATAGATACATAGATACATAGACAGATCGGTAGATAGACAGATAGGCAGATAGACAGACACACAGATAGATAAATAGACAGACAGATAGACAGACAAACAGACAAACAGACAGACAGATAGATGTATAGATGGATAGATAGATACATAGATACATAGACAGATAGATAGACAGATAAATAAATAGATCGATCAATAGGTAGATAGATATATAGTTAGCTACATACATAGATACATAGATAGATAGATAGATAGATAGAAAGATAGATAGATAGATAGAGAGAGATATAGATAGATAGATAGATAGATAGATAGATAGATAGATTAGATTAGATTAGATTAGATTGATAAATAGATAGATAGATGATAGATAGATAGATAGATAGATAGATAGATAGATAGATAGACACATAGTCAAATCGATAGATAGATACATACATAAATAGGTAGATGAATAGATAGATAGATAGATAGATAGATAGACAGATAGACAAATAGACAAATCGATAGATAGATACATGCATAACTAGATAGATAGATAGATAGATAGATCCATAAATAGATCCATAGATACATCCATAGATACATCCATAGATACGTCCATAGATACATCCCTAGATACATCCATAGATACTTCAATAGATACTTCCATAGATACATCCATAGATGCATCCATAGATGCATCCATAGATGCATCCATAGATACATCCATAGATACATCCATAGATCCATAGATGCATCCATAGATGCATCCATAGATGCATCCATACATCCATACATCCATAGATACATCCATAGATACATCCATAGATACATCCATAGATACATCCATACATACATACATCCATACATCCATACATACATCCATACATACATACATCCATAGATGCATCCATAGATACATACATCCATACATACATCCATACGTCCATACATCCATACATACATACATCCATAGATACATCTATAGATACATCCATAGATACATCCATAGATACATCCATGCATACATCCATACATACATCCATACATACTTCCATCCATACATACATAGATACATCCATAGATACATCCATAGATACATACAGACATACATCCATACATCCATACATCCATACAGACATACATCCATACATCCATACATCCATACATCCATCCATCCATACATACATACATCCATTCATACATACATAGATACATCCATAGATACATCCATTCATACATACATAGATACATCCATAGATACATCCATAAATACATTCATAGATATATCCATAGATATATCCATAGATGCATCCATAGATACATACATACTTACATTTTTCCATAGATACATACATACATACGTAAGTATGTACGCACATACAATTTACAAAATTCAGATGAGTATAAATTGAACATGGAGGAGCATATCATGGGATTTCCACTATGTACTGATTCTCAGGCCCCTTATCTACATATATATATAATATATATATATATACAATTATATGTACATTAAAAATAATGTATACATTGGTGCCTCCATATTTTCATGTTGGTTTACTGGGGTATCAATTCAAGAAATATATGAAAGGAAAAACCAGGGCAACCAGTGAGCCAATCATACGATTCCATCATGTTTTCGTTCCGCTTCGTTGAGTGATTGTCCATTGCCATACAATTGTTTAAAGGTACTTGTAAGGCCTGCAAACGAAAGATACTCAATCACCCCAGAATCTCAGAGTGGTTTCAAGTGATTGGGTTTCCGGAAACTCCCATCGCTGGACAGGGCAGGCCATGGATTGAATTAACCATTCTAATCTCAATCCACTCGGGCGCTTCAAGGTGTGGTTCACGACCATTTCGATGCCCTTGGATATCCGCAAGAGCCGTGACATCGAAATGGAATCTTGGAGTTGGTGCATTGCGGTCAATTGTTCAATCCACCAATTCATATGGGAATCTGTTGTGTATATATGTAATTTTATGATATTTTTTGTATATATACATATGTGTGTGTGTGTAATTAAAAAAATATCAGATACATTACATACATACATCCATACATCCATACATCCATACATCCATACATCCATACATCCATACCCATCCATACCCATACATACACATACATACACATACATACACATACATACACATACATACACATACATACACATACATAGACATACATACACATACATACACATACATACACATACATACACATACATACACATACATACACATACATACACA
>Ga0126342_10001437_pt1 | contig 33510 bp, 39 predicted proteins | sample Cyp1metagenome_FD_92528 | JGI IMG/M metagenome (GOLD analysis project Ga0126342, IMG submission 92528) | Coral microbial communities from Lord Howe Island, Old Settlement Bay, Australia - Cyphastrea 1 metagenome | ecosystem: Host-associated > Invertebrates > Cnidaria > Coral ...
CGTCTTCGTTGGCAGTGATCCCACAGACTCTGTCACTGCCCCCTGCACTAGGTTTAAAAAGGGAGAGGACAGAAGGAAAAAAGAGAGAAGTTTTACATCTATTAAGATGTTACACACACACACGCATATATATATATACAGTAACACCTAGTGCTGCTTATATTATTACCTCTACGCTTCTTTTCTACGTATTAGACTACCTGCGTACCAAGTATTCTCTTGTATACTTACTTACTACCTAATATGCTAGATATGTACCAGCGGCATGGCAACTTGCATACTGCTTACTCATTTGCTAGCTGCTACATATCACCCAGAGTACTAACTTAGGTAGTATCTTATTCTTCTTGCTACCTCTATGCTAGCTATATGCTAGCCGAGTAATGTCCTACTACTCTACAACCTACTGACCTACTGCTTCATGTATACCGATGTTGTAAAACTCCTAGTGAAATATACCGATACCGATAACTGCTGACTACATTTGACTACCACTTACATAACTACCATCCCACCTCTCTCTCTCTTGTTGAATTTGTTCAGACCCAACGGAATAAATCAGTCCCTCCCCTCAAGGCACCCTCGCTGGCAAGTCTGCAGGAAAGGCGGCAGCTGCACTGCTCGCTGCACTGGTAGCCGCACTGCTAGCCGCACTGGTGACTGCACTGGTGGCTGCACTGGTGGCTTCACTGGCGGCTTCTGATTTCTTTTGTTCTGCGATGCCCCACTGCAGACCATCGCCAGAAGGGCCAGAGATGGGCAGCAGCCACAGCATCCAATTGTCCCCCATGACACCTCCACCATCAGATTGATCCAATCGATAAGGCGTTTAATATCATGCATAGATTGGCGCTTGGATTGTGAAAGGCTTGGAAAAATTTGCATCAAAAACACGGCTGAGCTCAACACTTTGGATGTTGCGAAGGAGGCCAATGTCATATTGCGAGGCACGCAGCTCGCCCATCTCGGAGGGACGGGATTCGTCCTTATCCCGCATCTTCTCGCAGTACTCCTTGGGACAAATCTACCCCCAGGCTCCCACAGTATTGCTCACAATGGGGTGCCAAATACGCCAAATAAAGGCACTGCAAATAAACTCATTTCTCGGCATCACTTCAATTTTCTGGGTCTATGATCCATAGCTATGGCAGCTATGGTAGTTGAATCCACCAATCTCTCTCAAGTCTGCCGTCGCTCTGGGTCCACTAGGAATGTCACAATTGTGACTACTTTTCCCTCTAAAACTCTGGGTGTCGCAAACCCTGCGGCAAAACGCAAGTTTTCAAAATTGAGGCAGACGAGGCACAATGGTTGTCATGTTGTGACTCATGAGCCAGCAGTGGAATGAAAAGAATGGACCCAGAATACCAGCAATAACTGTTGAACACATTGCACCTGTCCGACAGTGGGCACCACCTTTCGCATCTGTCTGGAATCTTACACTGCTCTATGATCATTGTCTGAAGGGCAGACTTCTGCATCTCAAACTGGTACAGCGATGCATCATGCCGCGTGCACACAAAGCAGCTCAGATCAAATCCCACGCCTTGGGCCATCATAAACGTATGCCCCGCAGTGTGGGTGTGAAAGTACAGCGCTGATAGAACATTGATGTCCAAAGTGCCTCAGATCGAAAACTCAGCCCTGCACGGCTCAAACTAACCAAAAGGAGTCAGGTTGACTTCACCATTGAATCTGCCCCAATGTTGTCCTGTCTCCGTCAATCCGACTGAATCTTTGCAAAATGCTTAACTGAGCTGGCCGGCCTGTAGCTATCAGTGTGTAGAAGAGGAACAGGAAAAAGTACTTGTGATTGTGGTAGCCAACACCTGGGCTATGGTAAAAACCTCAAACCCGAGGTTACCGCAAGGCACTTCTGCAGGCAAACGCATTCCTCATTCCCTGTCTCTTTTTAAAAGCTTTTGGCGGACGAGGAACAATTTGCTAGATAAAGACAATAATGATCCATTCTCAGGATATTTCGACCAGTAATACGGCAATAGTGAGCCTCAGTGTTCGGGGAGACAGAATCTTGATGGGGACTAAGCTTGGCTGCAACACCCTAGAAGAAATCCAGGCAAAGGATTGATCACTTCATGGATACTTACAGGGTCACTGCACCGACGGTCTCGTCCCTCCCGCGTCGAATCAACCATAGGCTCTGCCCTGATGATGCCATGTGCAAAGAAGCAACTCTGTCAGGTTTGAACTTCCTTAGCTGCAGCTGATTGCAGTGTGAGCTTGAGAAAACAACATGTCAACCAAGCGTTGAGTCACTATGACACACTATGAGCCACATGTTCTTTCACAAGTCCGGATCCAAGTGTCATTTCCTTGTTGCAGAAACGCAGCTCGCGGGTTTTCTTCTTACCTCTCTGCTGAAGTCGCACGACATGCGATACCAACTAGCCACGTCAACGAATACAAAAGCTCCCCATCTAAATAAAGAAACTTCGAGAGCGCATTGGCCATGTGGAGCCAGATTTGTCTCGGCGGTTCAGACTATCTTTTTCACAGGTAAGGTTTTGAGCATGTGGTGATGTCATACATATCTTCTCAACATTTGCACTAGTCCTAAGGGCCTCAGCCATCTTGTTTTTGGGTCCAACCCGCAAAGCACCGCAGCATCGGCAGGATGTGCACAATTTCGCCGAGCCACGCTCGTACATGAAGACCCGGTGACCTTCCAACTCGAAACGAGGTCGTCCGTTTTCAGCTTTCCGCCAGTTCTCTGGAATGAAGCCAGGATCCACTGTGACCCCTCGCCTTTGACAAAGTTGGGCATGGCCCATCGCCACATGGCATGGGATGGCTCTATTCAATGATATTCAACATTGTTCAATGACCAAAACCGCTGGTTCCCTGACAATTCACAGCCGATATAGCATCCCTGACATTTGCGTCAGTCTGACTTTCAGGGGTATCTGACTTTCAGGGTATAGGGGCAAGATTGGCGTTATCTTTAAATCTCCAAGGCGCTCATAGGAGAGCACGGCAAGAACAAAGGAAGAGTGGAATATGACGGAGCTGGTGCTACCGAGGGGAAGATGCATTGCCGGCATAAAAGCTAGTCGAAAAGATATATACCTCAGGTTGTTTCGATTGGTTTTGCACGGTTGGATCACACAGGGGTTTCTGCCAGGCAGTTGATGTGGATGCTCCGACAGACGTTGGTTTTGTCCAAAGTCTGTCAAACGGTAAACGCACCAGAAGAATGCAGCCCAGCTACAATGTTCCCATGATAAACCCCACAGCTATCAATGGTGCGCACTCTGCCAGAGGGCGCCCCTGAGACCCAAAATCACCAAAGATCGACACAAAGTTGGATTGGCACATGAGGCATCACTTTCAATTTCAGTGAAATCAATGTCAACGTCGGATTAGTAAATCATGGTTTATTAATTATGGTGGTACCCTCCAAATAGTGACAATATGATACTCAATTGATACCTCCCCAATGTAACAGCGTGGGGATGCGTGGGGGTTGCTAATCCAGGGTTGACATTACTCCGATTATCTAGGTGGAACGAGCAAGAGGAAATTCAGCCACCTCTGCAGAATTTTTGTGAGTGTGCTGAAACCGTGCCTGAAAGAGCTCCACAAAGGGGTTATGTTCCAGTTGTTGGCCGACAGTTTGGTACCAAACCCGGAGCGCCTCAACTTCTGAAAGCGGCATGGGCAAGAGAGTTCACAAGATTTATGCCACCTTTGTGTGTATAGCTAGTATATATGTATATAATATATATATATATATATATCTGTGATATATATATATATATTGTGTGTGTGTGTGCATCTGTGTGTATATCTGTGTGTGTGTGTATCTGTGGGTATATCTGTGTGTGTTTTGTCGCATGGTCCAATGGTATCATATCTTTCACGGCAACTTTGGCTAACTGAGGCAAGCGCTGACGCTACAAATTCATCCAAGCGCTCCTCCACCCTTTCCTCAGGTGTTAGCGGAGGCCAAAACAACCCGAAAGGCAATATGGACAGCCAGGCTTCAACACCAACTATGGCCGAAAGTTGCCGCACACCCATGGTTCGTTAGAAATCTGACTGTTGGGGTTGGGGAATATAAAAGCCCCACCCCCGTTAAACTTTACATTCAGTTGGGAAAATCATTAAAGGTATTAGAGAATGCAAAAGTCCCAGCCCCGTTAAATTTACATTCAAGTGGGAAGATCAACAAAGGTAGTGATGGCGATGGTGAAGGTGAAGGTGATGGTGATGATGATGATGATGGTGATGATGATGATGATGGTGATGATGACGATGATGATGATGATGACGATGATGATGATGATGGTGATGATGACGATGATGATGATGATGAATGATGAATGATGAATGATGAATATTATGATGATGATGATGATGATGATGACGATGATGATGATGACGATGATGATGATGATGATTGTTATGATGATTGTTATGATGATTGTTATGATGATGATGATGATGATGATGATGATGATGCGGAACGAACGCGCACAGGTCCCTATGCTGTGCGTTCTATTCTAGAACATCAAGTTAACTATATCTAACGCTAAAGAATCCAATTCTTACCACGTTTTCAGCTCATAACGAAGAAGGCGGGCCAACAGGCGCGGCAACGAGGTGTTTGGCCGTATTATTACCATCCCTTTACCGTATGGTCACTCAAGCTGCTCGATTGTCAAGGACTTCGGGATCAGCAGCCGTTGCGTCTGTGTTCCATCCAAACTGTGACAAAGGACTGGAAGGTGGTCCAGGTGCTGAAGCAGTGCAGTCTCGAGATTTGAAAATTTTCTCGGCATGGCACAACTGAAAACGCGGCGCAACTTGAACTGGCCACTTTGAGCCTAGGGGTTATATCACGCCATGAAGGAAAAAAGAAACACCAGCTCCCCTGTCTCAGTTTGACACTGTGGAGCGCACAGCTCCCTCACAATCTTTGAGAATCCTTCAGATATCTTTCAGCAAATACACCACAAATATACCACAACGGCTTGGGCCCCTTGGGCTGCCACATCGTAGACCAGCTTCACCGTTTCGTTCTTTTGCAGAACCCCCTGGGTAGCACTTGCTGCACGGAGCCAGGGCTCCAAGGTCACAGCAAAAGGCCTCCTCAGCTGACTGAAATGCATTGAATTTGTGGCAAGCCTTTTTTATTGTAAACTGTGTAAACCATCAAACGGATCAACCTAATGTAAAAATGTTGGTCTTAGAAAACCATACCCCTACAAATCGGGTTTATCACTAGCCCTTCATGAAGATTCAAAAAGCTGCCCGGGCACTGGACAGAAAAAGGCAACTGCGAGCGCAAATTCACGGAAGCAGCGCCATCAATGGTTTCCAAGCCGATAAAGGCATCCATATATAGAGTGTGAGGCCTTGCTTCCATGCGTCACGGCACATGACAATGATGACGCAGTCAATTGTTATCAAATTCCCATAGATCCACCGGAAACATCCGGAAACCAATGTATCTGGGAGGGCGTTTAATATGTTTTAATATTAGGGGAGGAGACTATGTTCACTGTCAACTGAGCCAGCAACTCGGGAAACTGTGCGTACATAAAGCTGATTTGACCATCCTGGGTCATGGGCACACCATGTTCAAAAAAACAGACATGACAACACAGCTGAGGCAGGCCAAGCATCTTTGCAAAGCCGGATCTCAAAAGAAATCTGGTCTCCAGCACCATTCTGAGCGGTTGAATCGAAGGATAGATTGGCATACTGCACCACAAAGCACGCATCGCCCCTATCAGCTTCATCTGCAGTCACAGATGAGGAGATCCTAAGTTTGCGACTCACAAAAGCGGAAACAAATTGCCAGAGCTGGCACACCAGTTGCAGCACTTCAAGTTCGTCTCCCTGGCAAGTAGCTTGCATGTTCTGCACAGCAAATTCCATCCGAAGCCTGCCACGATCCTTGGCCAATCATTTCAGATATTTCAGCGTTTATTACAGTGCTGTGGCTCCAGACACCTGTGACAGTCTACCATACTAGTAGTCTGTCATAATCATTCAATAATCTGATAAATCTTATGCATTATCTTTCCATAAAATGCCATGAACAATCAAATAAATAAGATCATATCACTGGGACTCACACCCATTGGGTTTGGCAGTTTCTGCCCTGAAAGGCAAGGCTATTCTCGAAGCGTTGACCTCACCGTCGAAAGCCAAAAAGCCCTTGGAGCTGATCCACACCTGCGGTGCGGTGACGCATGACGCATACCACCAATACAGGGCCCACAGATGAATAGGTCCTGAAATGTCCTGATCGAAGGATGTTTAGAAGTCAAACTTCCGACAATACGGACAGATGAAAAGCAGAGGTGGGAAGAGTCAGAGAAGAGAAGAGAACAGAAAAGAAGAAGAAAAGAGGATAGAAGATCAGTTTAAAGAAGGAGTCAGACGAAAGAAGATCTAGGTGCGCGAAAAGGTAGGAAAGTCGCGAAACACTATGTTTTTCCAATGGTTTGTGGCTCCGGAAGGTCGAAACGTAGGTTTGCTAAAGCGGCGCGTGCGGAGCCATCTGGCCAAATGAGAGCGATGAAAAGTTGCACGCCGTTGTGGCATCTGCAAGTGAAAAAGTTAAAAACACTTCACATCCAGAACACTTTTGGAAGTTGAGCTGTCGAAAAGGTGCACGCCGTCGTGTTGCAAAGCACATTTCGAAGTCAAAAGTGTAAAACAAGATGCAGCCCACGAACCCGAATGCAGTCACGTAAAACACCTTTGTGAAACAAGTGATTTGAACAGTGTTGTGCATTTTTCCCCTGCTACCATACCAGTGCGCTGTAGACTGTGGGATCCGGAAGAGGGTGGAGCGCAAAGTGCGGGGCGTGAAGGAAGTGGAGTGTTGAGCGGGGAATGTAGGGTGTAGAGTCTGAAGTGGGGATTGTGGAGTCTGGAGTGTGGAGTGTAAAGTGTAGAGTGTGGAGTGTAAAGTGTGAAGTGTAAAGTGTGGAGTGTGAAGTGCGGAGTGTGAAGTGTAAAGTGTGGATTGTGGAGTCCAAAGTTTGGAGTGTAAAGTGTGGAGTGTAGAGTGTAGAATGTGACGTGTAAAGTGTAGATTGTAAAGTGCGAAGTGCGCAGTGTGAAGTGAAAAGTGTGAAGTGTAAAGTGTGGAGTGTAAAGTGTGAAGTGTAGAGTGTAGAGTATGGAGGGTAGAGTGTGGAGTGTACAGTGTGGAGTGTAGAGTGTGACGTGTAAAGTGTACAGTGTAGAGCGCAAGGTGTGGAGTGTAGAGTGTGGAGTGCAAAAGTGCGGGGTGCAAAGTGCCAAGTGCGGAGTGTGAAGTGTAAAGTGTGGAGTGCAGAGTGTGGCGTGTGGAGTGTAGAGTGTGACGTCTAAAGTGTGGAATGTGAAGTGTGGAGTGTAGAGTGTAGAGTGTAGAGTGTGGAGTGTGGAGTGTGGAGTGAAAAGTGTAAAGTGTAGAGTGCGTAAAGTGCAGAGTGCGCAGTGTAGAGTGTAGAATGTAGAGTGTGGAGTCTGGAGTGTAAAGTGTGGAGTGTAAAGTGTGGAGTGTAAAGTGTGAAGTGTAGAGTGTAGAGTATGGAGGGTAGAGTGTGGAGTGTACAGTGTGGAGTGTAGAGTGTGACGTGTAAAGTGTAGATGGCAAATGGTAAAGTGCAAAGTGTGCAGTGTGAAGTGTAAAGTGTGGAGAGCAAAGTGTGGAGTGTAAAGTGTAGAGTGTAAAGTGTGAAGTGTGGAGTGTAAAGTGTGGAGTGTAAAGTGTGACGTGTAGAGTGTAGAGCGCAAAGTGTGGAGTGCAGAGTGTGGACTGTAAAAGTGTGGAGTGCGGAGTGTGAAGTTTAAAGTGTGGAGTGTAGAGTGTGGCGTGTGGAGTGTAGAGTGTGACGTGTAAAGTGTGGATTGTAAAGTGTAAAGTGCGCACTGTGAAGTGTAAAGTGTGGAGCGTAGAGTGTGGAGGGTAAGTGTAAAGTGTGGAGTGTGGAGTATGGGGTGTAAAGTGTGGAGTGTAAAGTGTAAAGTGTGGAGTGTAGAGTGTGACGTGTAAAATGTAGAGTGTAGAGTGTAGAGTGCAAAGTGTGGAGTGTGGAGTGTAAAAGTGTGGAGTGTAAAAGTTCGGGGTGCAAACTGCTAAGTGTGGGGTGTAAAGTGTAACGTGTGGAGTGTGAAGTGTAAAGTGTGGAGTGTCGTGTGTGGAGTGAGGAGTGTAAAGTGTAAAGTGTATAGTGTGAAGTGCGGAGTGTGAAGTGTAAAGTGTTGAGTGTGGAGTGCAAAGTGTAGAGTGTGGGGTGTGGAGTGTAAAGTGTGGGGTGAGGAGTGTAGGAGTGTAAAGTGTCAAGTGTAAAGTGTGGAGTGTAAAGTGCTGAGTGTGCAGTGTAAAGTGTAAAGTGAAAAGTGTGGATTGTAAAGTGTAAACTGTGGAGTGTAAAGTGTGGAGTGTAAAGTGTGGAGCGTGAAGCGTGGAGTGTGGAGTAAGGAGTGAGGAGTGTCGTGTGTGGAGTGCGCAGTGTAAAGTGTAGAGTGTAAAGTGTAGAGTGTGGAATGTGAAGTGTTGGAGTGTGGAGTGTAGAGTGTGGAGTGTGGAGTGTAAAACGTACAGTGTAAAGTGTGTAAAGTGTAGAGTGTGGAGTGTAAAGTGGAAAGTGTGGAGTGTGGAGTGCGGAGTGTGAAGTGTAAAGTGTGGATTGTGGAGTGCAAAGTTTGGAGTGTAAAGTGTAGTGTGGAGTGTAAAGTGAGGAGTGTAAAGTGTAAAGTATGAAGTGCGAAGTGTAAAGTGTTGAGTATGGGGTGTAAAGTGTAGAGGGGGGGGTGTGGCGTGTAAAGTGTGGAGTGAGGAGTGTAAAGTGTAAAGTGTGGAGTGTGAAGTGTAAAGTGCGGAGTGTAAAGTGTGAAGTGTCAAGTGTAAAGTGTTGAGTGTTGTGTGTGGAGTGTAAAGTGTGGAGTGTAACGTGTTGAGTATAAAGTGTGAAGTGTAAAGTTGTGAGTGTAAAATGTGGAGTGTAGAGTGTGACGTGTAGAGTGTAGAGTGTGAAGTGTGGAGTGTGGAGTGTAGAGTGTGGAGTGTAAAGTGTAGAGTGTAGAGTGTGAAGTGTAAAGTTTGGAGTGTAAAGTGTGGAGTGTAAAGCGTAGAGGTGGAGTGTAAAGTGTAAAGTGTGAACCACAAAGTGCAAATATCGAGTGTAAAGTGTCAAATGTTAAGTGTGGAGTGTAAAGTGTGAAGTGTGGAGTGTAAAGTGTTGAGTGTGGAGTGTAAAGTGTAGAGTGTGGCTGGAGTGTGGAGTGTAAAGTGTGGAGTGTGGAGTGGGGAGTGTAATGTGTAAAGTGTGGAGTGTAGAGTGTAAAGTGTCAAGTGAGGAATGTAAAGTGTGGAGTGTGAAGTGTAAAGGGCGGAGTGTGGAGTGTGAAGTGTGGAGTGTATGTAGAGTGTGGAGTGTAGAGCACGCAATGCGACACGTCTGAAATGCTGCGCTTGCCACGCAAAATGACGACAGAGATCTCCAAAACGCTGCGCCTGCCACGAAAACTGCAACTCATCTTGTGAAAGCGAGGCAAACGTATGGCGCCTGCCACGCAAAACGACATGACAACCTGCTTGGAACCTTCGAAAAGGAGAGGTTTTGCAGCTTCCCCCATAGACAAGGCGAGGCCACAGGAAAACCAGAGGCTCGAGACGAGAGACGTGGGAGCATCAAAACGAGCATTGCGCGCGAGACTTCCTCCAATTTTCACACTTTGTAGCTTCAAAATCGATGTTTTCCTACGAGTTTTCTTATGAACCTGAAAAATTGCAACCTCAAAATCGATGTTTCGTGCGAGGCTTCCGTCAATTTCATCACATCTCACAAAATGCCATGACTGCCACGGAATTTGCACCTTGTCGCCGCTTGACGCAGCCCTGACAATGCAATTCGCAAAATGATGAGTGGATGTGCAACACGGCTTGCGAAATCGAAGCAGCCACTCTGCCACAGTGGCTGCCGCAGCCGCTCAGCCACTCAGCCACTCTGGCCGAGCAGCTGGGTGGCTGAGTGGCTGGCTGCGGCAGGGAGTGGCTGGTCCAGTCACTCTTACCCGAGCGGCTGAGTGGCTGAGTGTCTGCCCCAGCCACTCAGTGGATGAATAGCTAATGCAGCTAATCAGTGGAGTGTAAGCAGTATTACCCAGACCTAATTTTCCTTAGGTCTGAGTCGTATCTCAAGTGAAGTTTTATGCTAATTTAGGGCCCCTTCCTTTATCCATGCAGGCACTCTGGCATATGGTCACTGACAAAATTTTGGAAATGAAAGAAATGTTCGACATGGGTCGGTAAAAATCTGCTCGCGTCGGGCCGAATTTTTCCATAACTCTATTTTACTCATAAAAATGCAGACCTCTAAAACCTCTAATAATTCTTCGACCGAACCTTTTCGGATGGGGCGTGACGCGCTGCAGGAAAATTTCCATATATATTTTTCCATGTGAGGGTGCTTCTTGGCACTCGGCCATTTCCATAATTATTTGTTTCCTCAAAGGCTGACAACTTTTCTATGGACATGTTTCCATAATTCTTTTGGCCATGGCTACAGTGCATAACTTATGGTAACCCTTATGACCATGTCCAGAATTCTGTCGACGACCAAGTTAGCCAACAAAAATGAAGAATGTTCACTAATCGAACCTGCAAATGGAAACCAGGTGGTTTGAAGGATAGGGATCCCAAAACTGAACCTGGATTTAGTCCCAAAATCATGCAAAAACACTCAAAACTACAACCATTGTAACCATTCCAAAAAACACAACTCCAACCACCTTTCAGTCCATCAGTGGATTCGCTCTGCTATCCGTGATTCACAACAACCAAGCTCTCCTATAGGTTTCCAATTTTTGAAACTTCCGCCACCGCCTTGTGCGGTACTACTGGTAGATTAGTAATACTAGTAACAGATTGAATAGATCCAATACATTCCAATACAAACCAGCGGTTCTTGAGGTGTATTCAATGTATTTCAATAAATTAGGATGAAGGGGTTATCAGTGGGGACTAGTGGGGTATTTAGTTCAAAGATGTTCAATGGATTTGGATGAGAAACAAACAGGTACAACACTGCGACTTGAACAAGAGAATGTCCAGCCTCATCAAACATCTGCCCAAAGAAGGAAAAGTTGAATGGCAATGGTTGCAGAAGGCTCTCGTCACTTGCGTGGTGCGATGAGAAGAAACCTGCAATAGGGGTTAGGAATGAAGCACCACTGATAAAGAATTCAAGTTCTCTCGGCGTCTTATGACGTCTTGGTCTCAAGCCAACGTTCACTACGCAAAGTTGCGCTAGGGTTCCCACGTGCAAACCAGGGACAGCGTTTTTTTATTCCTCGATGCTGCAAAGTCACTCAACTCTTTGCCTGGCGATGTCCAGGAGAACTGCGGCTCTGACAATCCATTGTCACTTTCCGGGAAGTAAGATTCATAGAAACCTCAGGAGATCTCAGGAGATCTCAGGAGATCTCAGGAGTGCTGATTCATCGAGGTGGTGTTTTAAGATCTTTAAGTATTAGAGTGATCAATGAGTGCTCAAGGGCACTAGTGCAGATGCAATTAATTAGCAGTGTTACGTGTCGAGATTGTCGATCCAAGCGGCTATGGGAGCCAAAGGAAAGGCTTGGTCTTGCTGTCCAGTGCAGGTTGGCATCCCCGTGATTTGACACATTCAACCCAACCTCAGCAGAGTCTCCCGACTTTGAGGGCCTTAATGGGCCTTATTCTCCTTATTCTTTTCTTTGGATTCAAGAAACTGTTGACTGATTTCAAGTCCAAGACACCCTGGTTGATCTGCCGGGAAGTGTGTATGCCCGGACCTTGCAGTAATATCAGGGATGCTCCAAGGGTTGCGGTAGACAGCTGTAGATTTCTTACTTCGTGTCCGTATTAAAATCCAGCTCGAGTAAATAGGTTTATCAGAAAGTAGGATACCCAGAAATCCAGTGTTTGATCATAATTCTCCTATGAAATATCATCATATGTTCATCGTTATTTTATAGCCATGGCTTGGGGGTGCCACTCCCTTGGACAACCCGCTGAGGCACGGGAATTCCATGCTCAAAAAGCGTACTAGATGAATATCTATATATTCAGTACGTGTGTATGTATATATATATATATATGCATGTGTGTTTTAAGAAAAATGTTACTATATCTAGACACAAACATGCATCACACACATGTATACATATAATATATACAGTATGTGTATATATATATGTGTGTGATTATATATGTTTTTTTTCAATGCTGACCCTCAAGCATGGAGCCGAACCATATACATCCGAATGCACATCATAGTATACCCATTTGAATCCAAATCATCTACGAATCACATCGTGCAACTATTGCAACTCCGGCGTCCCAGCGCCCTTGTGATCAAGTTTGACCTATTCCCCGGTAGTGACTCTTGGAATTCTGAGAATTCCAAGATTCAGCCTTCTACAACAGACCACGTGAAATGCTTCGCGGGACAACTCTGCGACACGATCCCCTGCTAGTTCTGCATTAGAGAATGACTGATCTCATGAAAGACAGGTCACAGCCTGCCACTGCATCTTGATGCGGATAGACTCTCTTTCAAGGCGCTGGAGAAGTGCTTCACCCTGCACCTAGCGGTAATTTGCGGCAGGCGAGTGGGAAGCATTAAGTGGTGTACGTTTGTAAGCCTTCTGACAAAACAACCTAGTACAGGTAGAAGTGAAAGTTATCCCTCACTGTCCCTTTTGGGCTTTCCCCATTGTCAACGTTGTTTCCAAGAAGTCATCCCTAAGTCATCCCTTTGGTGGTTCCCCCCATGTAGCATCTAGTAGCTGCATCCGCTACACTATGAAGGTGTGTACAACCTGCATGATCAAAAGAATTTGGAGCAGCCTTGGTCACCATGAACATCGGAATGTGGGGAATGCTGCCATCCCTGGGCATCGCCACAATTGGCAAAGTGGTCTCGGCCTCAGGCAGGTGTGTGCAGAACTCGTTCGTCTGAACCAGAGTGCTGTGAGGACATGCCACCGAGTACTGGTAAGGCTCCCGGCCTGGTTGTCATACAAGAGAACCCTGGCACGAAACAGAACTCGTGAGCTCTGATCAAGCTCCCCTAGACCCTTACAACATCTTACATGTCATTCCTTCTTGGCTCTTTGTGGTATCGCAACACAAGGAAATGCACACCATGGCAGGACAATTGCGTCAGGCAGCCAAGCGCAGCCAGGGAACCCTGAGGCGTTCGCTTCTTGGGCCATGCGAGCTTTTTCTGAAAAGAAACACTCCCCACGTGCGACAAGAACCAACGAGCTTGCCACCTCAGCTTAGAGACCACCCGTTGCAACACAAACGATAGACAACTAGCCAGCCAATCGTGAAGGCAAAAATTGCTTTTAGGCTGGACTTCGCTCACTGTTTGCACGCCTCACTGACTGCATTTCCCAACTTGTTTCGAGCTATGATCCTCTATCCTCTCAGGGGCACAATTCTGCGGCCCAGAGGCAGGTGTGTTGTAAGGGCTGCATCCCAAACCTTCTATCGTTCAAGCTCTGACATTCAAACGCTGACCCTGGAGTGTTGCAATGGTCATCTGAGAGTTGCCCCCTTGCTCATTATCATGAGGATGGTTGTTGATGATGATGTTGATGATGATGGCGATGATGATGGCGATGATGATGGCGATGATGATGGCGATGATGATGGCGAAGAAGATGATGATGACGAAGAAGATGATGATGACGAAGAAGAAGAAGAAGACTAAGAAGAAGAAGAAGAAGAGGAAGAAGAAGAAGAAGACGAAGAAGACGAAGAAGAAGACGACGAAGACGAAGAAGACGAAGAGAAAAGATGATGATGATGATGATGATGATGATGGTGATGCTGATGCTGATGCTGATGCTGATGCTGATGCTGATGCTGATGATGATGATGATGATGATGATGATGATGATGAAAATGAAAATGAAGATGGAGGTGAAGATGAAGATGAAGATGAAGATGAAGATGAAGATGAAGATGAAGATGAAGGACAGGCCTTCTTCAAGACTATTCCACAAGAAAGGCTTCGGCACTCAATCGCATTCAGGCAAGCTACTGTTGTCAGCGGCTGGAAGGACCAAGTCTCCCTCCACCTCTTCCCCTTTGAGGAAGGGCTCCTGCATGGCCAGTAAATCATCTGCACCATCCGGCCTCTTCTCTGAACGCGACAGAGCAAAATGTGGTTTTTCTGTGTCTTCCGGGACATCTTCCAACTTCAAAAAAGCAGGCGCTCCCACTCAGCATGCACTGCGTGCTCAAAGAACCGAAGTTCAACCTTTGGATGCCGCAGGACCTCCATAATGGCAAGCTCTGTGCGGTACTCTTTGCGGCTAAAAAAGTGATAAAAATGCCACTATGAAATAATATATACCTTGTTCCTTGTTTCGGCTTGATAGCACGCAAACCTAGTAAGAAACTGATGTTGTGAGTTTCCAGGGTCTGTTCTCATCAGTTGGGCGAACATCATTTTGCAGCACTTCATACGCTTGGCCCACCTCTGCTGCACCTGAGATTCGCTCCAGTTCCAGATATGGATCTTTCTTGCTGACGCACGTGAGGCTGGCATTGAAAACCTCGGAATTGATCTCCGGCCTCCATTCCCTCAACTGAGTTGTGAGGCTCAGTGGTTCCCAGGTTTCGGGGGAAATCGGCAACCGTAGGAAGCCTTTGCATGTGCTAAAACCACGGTTTGGTCTAGAGGTTCCCTTGAACCAATTGACTGCCTGAAATATATATATATATCTCAAACGAGAAGCAGTTCCCAAGTCCGCCGCCTGCAACTGAGTAGACGCCCAAGCATCAAGGCCGCTATTCCTTTGTTTTACCCCTGCACTCAGAGGTGCAACAAACAGCAAATCCAACTCGGATTTGACAATATCATACAGTAAGGATAGGATAGATATCCGGATACACATGTGTTTACATTGATGTGCATATAGAAGTAAATATATTGTATTATATTGTATTAAATTTTCATATGGATGCGTGTGGGTGCAAATGAATTCACGTATACATATCTTGATTGGTTCCACTTCATGGATTGAACATGAGCTCTTGCTGCATCTGAAACTCGTGTTGAACAGCCCATGGCCAAACCATTCACCTTTGCGGAGGGCCAGAGACAGAATGAAACTGATCCAGGATGCAATCCAAGTTTTTCAACTGTGTTCCTTCCAAAATAGGGTGCCAAAATCAAACATGGTTGAACAGTTTAAAACCTCATGTTCCTCATTATTTCCTGGCCATATCAATTGATGTATAATGATGTATAATGATGTATATATATATATGTGTGTGTTTTTATTTATTAATTTACTTATTTATACATGTGATGTATATAATTACATATAATTACGATATATCATAGACCGATGCACCCAAATTTGGAACAATGTGTACAGGTTGTCCAGGTCTGAATTGAAAATCGCATTCACTACTGGGCGCACCTGTGGTCTTTGGTGCACAATGTATCTGGACACTAGCGGAGCCCGCTGCAGGAATCACAACTTCGCGCTCTTCTCCAGCAAACGGATATGGAAGGCGTTGTAAGCGAACTCGTGCGCTTCCATTGCCTCAAATGGAAAAGAGGACTGGGGACTGGGGACACGTAGTAATAAGCATTGCCTTCCACACCGCAAACACCATGCTGTTTCACACCATTTAGGTGAAGACCGGGATGCCAATGTTTGCGAAAGTTAGCAACCGATCCGAGGAAGCATTGACTGGAACCTGCGCCCAAGGCCAACGTGTACAATTGACCTGCGTCCTATGCGAGAACTCCGACAATTCCATGCTGAACAAAATCGCACGGCCAACAACAATCTCGTTCTTAGTTTCAGTTTTAATTCGTCTTGATCATCCTAAAACTTCGTTGGGGAGGACTAGTCCAGCAGACCCAGGGCCTTCCGCACTTTCTTCAAAAATTCAACCATGTCTCAACAGTTTACCCATGCCGTGCCTGCGGCCAATCCACAGAGCTCTGCAACAGTTGCAGTCTTGGCTGCCCTTGGACAGTGTAAGTCACCTTGGCCCCACCGAATCTCATCATAACCCCATGAGTTCCCATGAGTCCCATGATATCTTTAACATTGTTTGACCACCAGAAAATCCCCTAGCTGCTGCCCCAAGAGAAAAAGTCTGAGGCAAGGCACTGGGATCCTTGTCTCACCTCCCAGCCAGCTGACATTCACTTGCGCTTGGTGGATGCCGGCTGAAAGGCCAACGGACCCCAGTTGGAGTCTCACACTGGTGGAATTCTTCGCGGGGACAGTCACCTCAAATGGGCTACAGGCATCAACCAGAATGCTGGGACCTCCAAGGAAAAGAACGCAATGTTGCCAAGCCATGAAAAGACTGGCCGCACCTGGCCAACACTTTGGTGCCAGCGCTTACTATTTATTCATTTGGCTCAGTAACGCGCAAGGTCGCCGTCCGGTCCCCATCGGCCACGAACCAAAAGTTGTAAGCAGACTCAGCCATGCGGATCAAATTCATAACATCCAAGCGGCCTCAACGTAGAGCGTTGCAGTGTCCAAAGACTTCTCAAGCACTTGCAGCACTTGCGCACGGGACACTCACTTCACACGACTTTGTAACCTTCGTATGTTTCAAATCCGCATTATGCTATGAAGTTTTGCACCTCGAGTCTCACGAGATCTCCCGAGCGGGGGCCTCCATCCACCTTGCCTTTCAGCTTCTCGTGGGAGACAGCGGACTCAAGCAGCAATTGCCTGTCACAAGCGATTTCTTTCGCTAAAATATGATGCTAAAAGTATCTAAAATATTCTAAAATTATGTTCACTAGTCTCTTGAGCATGAGCATTTCCTGGCTGAGTTTTGGGATTACGCTTCTTTTTTCTTGCTCAAATGGTCGGCCATGGTTCAGCGGGCCCGGCAAGTTGGTGGGAAGCCACGGCTGTAGGCCCCAGAATCTATATCTGTTGGCGACAGGATGGAAACCCAAGGTGCACGTAATGCTTCCCCAACCAAATTAAAACTGAAATCAATGGCCACTTCAATGTCACGGAACGCTGATCATTGGAGGTATTGAAGGCTGAACATGAACATGCCAGTTGCAACATGTTGATACTTTTCAGTCATACCACGACCCAACGAGCTTCCACGATTTTAAAAAGAAGCTTCACACCCCTGCCATCACTGCTTTCACTGGCTCTGTCGCGTCAAAAAGGGATCGCTTCTTATGCTGCTTTTGCATCTCAGTCTCATCCCCGTTTGGCTTCCACAAGCCACGGCACAAGCCCTCCACACCTGCATCATCTTCCATCTTCCATCCATGGAAACGTCCACGTTGACTCAAAGTATTCAAAGTGCTCAAGGCGTTAGGGAAAGCATGATGGACGTTTAAAATAACATCTCATTCTTGCGATGCTCCCAGTGCCATGAGGTTGTGTAAAAAGAGGCCGCTTGCGACCAGGATCGCTGGCCAAGAGTGTGTTCCATGCCAAAAAATGCATGAAGTTGGTGATGAACATCCAAGCCCCCAAGGAAAATCCCATACATTCCACACGTATATTCGCACCCGGTTGGTAGCTTCAACCCCCTTGAAACATATTACTGTCGGCAATAGTCAGTTGGGACATTCCCTGGAGAAAAATAAAAAAGGAAAATCAAAATATTTAAAACCACTAGCCAAACACCATGTGCCCATCTGCTCGGGCGTAATCTTTGTGAACAACCAGATGAGATTCTGTCGCATCGGGAATCGGAAAAAGACGTCCAGTACCGTCCAGTCTTCAAGCTCCTGTTTTCGTCGTTCTTCTCCACACTCCGTTGATGCATGAACGTCACCCTCATCTGGCTGAGCCATCTTGGCAATAATTTCTTTGTCCATCGGCACCGTAGAAAGATGCCTTCAGCTCTGCTGGGGTAAAAGCCATTCCAAATGGTCTGCCTTCCCGAAGCAGAGGAGCTGAAGTAGCCATTGCTGAACCAAGGCTGAACGAAGTCCACGGGATTGCTGAAAACTGGCAGAAATGCACCTTGAGCCAGTAAAAACTGTAAAGGTTTTGGTATGTGTCTAGTGCACTGTTGAAACTTGAAACTCACTGTTAGCAGTTCCAATGATCTGCTCAAACCGGTGCTTGCTGCCGGAATCCAAGTAGTGATCTGTTTCGGCGCACCTGATGTGTGAGCCGCTGTAGCCAAACTCACTGACCACCAGTGCCGCTGCCCCAGAAACATATGGAGTAGACATAGACGTTCCGAACTGCCACTCGTACCTGGACCTTGGCGTGGGGTTTCGCGGCGAAGTAGTGGAGGATCCTGGCTTTGCAAATCTTGTCATGCTGAGCTCCCTACCCTGTCCACGTGCTATAGATATCAATTCCCGGGGCAGCAATTTCCACCTGCCCCATCCACCAATCAGAGTTTGGGGGTTGTGTATTGATGCTGCGGAAAATGGCCGCCAACTCTTGAAGTTGTATTTTCTCTGGAAACATCTAGAACAGAACTCCAGAACCAATGTTTTGAAAGCATCACAAACTCTTACCATCAGAATGCTTGGCAGGCACATATTCGGTGGCATAGTTGGAGAATGAGGCAAGATTGTCTGAGCGATCGGTTGCCGCAACGCACAGGACCTCATCACACGTCTTGAATTGGCATAGTTTCACAGAATTCACCAGAAGAAACTAAGATGGTGACTCCGGCTTGCCTGTAAACACATGGATAATAGGTTCCTTGGAGGGGCGAGGCACTCATGCATCGTCAGATTTATCCTAATTAATTATGCTGAGCAGCCATCTGAAATGCTTCTCCTGGAGACCATGAATCAAGCCGACTCAACTCTTAGATTGTCACACGCTCCAAGACCCCCCCAAACAATGGAATGATGGAATGAACCAAGCAAAAGTTGCCAGATGTTCCCAGTACAACCTTCCATGCTTTTACCCCTGGCTCAACCCTGACCAGTCCCACTATTGCCAGCAGCCGCAACAAACAAATGCCCTACCTACCAAGTCAGCTGTTGCCACAAGGGTAAGAAGCACAAACAAGAATGGTGCAGCCTAGCCCTGAAAACATAACCAAAGAGTAGACATGGACAAACAGTAAAGTTTGAGAAAGGAGAACGGTACAATTTTTCTGAGGACTGAAAAGCACCAAGACAAGCAAAGTTCTATTTGCATCTTTTTACTGTATTTCTTGGTCAGGAGTTTAGTATAGTTTGGAGCAAGTGATTCACCGCGCTTGAACCTCTTTTGGAACTGCCTTCGGCATCTGCCTATAAAAAAAGTGACTCTTCGCCTCTGTAGCTCGCTGGATGGCCACCTTCAGTGCATCGGAGGTATCTGGACCTCCCCAACCTTAGCAGCCGGCCTGTGGATCTTGCCAGCTGGGGCCACCAGTAGTGTTCTGAAATTGCGTTCAGACAGTTTTATACCTACAATGGATGGTCTGTGTGACCCTTTGGCTCAGCGTGGATTGACTGCAAGTGGGATTAAATGGAAGACAGTTGGGAGTGAACGGTCGCGCTCAAGAAAACTCGATGGATAAAGTTCGGATGAGTGTCAAAGGTCTTCCCTGAGAAATCAAAAGTGCATGCCCAGCAACTGCTTGATGATACAGGTACCCCGAAAGACAATGCATACTCCAGCCTCAGGAATGTGATTTAGCAAAGGCAGAGCTTGTCCCGCATCTCAACTGGGGCATTGTTGCTTTGTGCCATCAAGTCACGCCCGGATCGCGCCCGAAACGCTTCCTCCAGACCCACTCGCATCAATGAAGCGCAATGGCATCAGGCGAACCTGCATGGGCCATGGGCCATGATGGGCCATGGCATGGCATGGTTGCACTATGGCAAGAGCTTGGTGCAGTGCCTTGCCAAATCTGCTGGCGACCCCGGTGATTCCAACACCTTAGCCCCACAAGCCCCACAAGATACAGGAATCACATGTGGAAGGGGCCATAAAGAGCCATAAAGTATGATCCGAGATGCTATTGTTGGCAGTAGCTGCTATAATTCCAGCCTTAGTGCGTGCGACTTCAGCTGCGAAATTCGGGAGGATGAAAGCATATCCAAAGCCCATCACAATGTGCATCCTGTGCACGTTCAAGGCAAACCAAGTTGCACAATGGGTGCCATGGCCATTGTCATCCTCTGGGTTTCCTTTTTCGCCTCCAGGTCAGTGTCTGAGTTGGAATCACATCATTTCTATATGGAAAGCCTTGGGTGTGTTAGGTTGGCTGTCGCCACAGCACCGGCATGCAATTCAGAAAAGAATGGGTGCATTTACTTGACTTGAATGGAGAGCTGACTATTTGCCCTCCATTTGCCGATGGCTGGGCAGCAAGGGGCCAATGAATTCACCATGAGATTTCACATGTTGCTTTCCCTGCCTGCAAAGTCATAGCCATGGACATCATCAATGAAGCCATTCCCATCATCATCTATGCCGTTGTCTGGGATCTCACCTGGATTCCTCCATAGTGAATCCTTTAGATCTGGGTGATTCATTTGAATCCCTGTGTCAATGACTGCAACCACCGTCTCTTGGCTGTCCAAGCCCAAGTGGCTTAGCCGCGACCAAGCATCTACGGATCCAACGTGCCCCAAACCCCAGAGTTTGTGCCACTCAGCATCGTTGGGTTTGCTGCTGGGGTAAACTTGCTGATCCATCTCCACAAATTCCAGCCTCACTGGTCCAAACAACTGTCAAAAACTAGTGGTCTTGCAACAACAGCCCCTGGCTCCCAGCATGACATTCGCAGTGGCCCAAGCAAAACCCACGATGTCTTAGTCTTATGCCCAAGGGCCAAGTTCCTACGCCCCTTCTGTAGCCTCAGTTTTACGCTATGACCAGCGGCATCGAGCCAAACTTCTCGCGCACTCGACCTTGGCGGATCATCACTCATCATAGACTCATAAGTTCCGACTCATCCATCATCTTCCTACCTGGTCAACATGTCTACTCCAATTTGCTCTATGCATCTCTATGTACAGTTTTAAATGTATAATTATTAGTGTTTCATTTTTCTCTCTATGCATATACATACGCGATATCATCAATGCTATATCTTATAATATTATATCCAAAATTCCTGCGCTGCTAACGCACTAAGTCACTCTAAGACTCTAAGCCGCCAAGAGGCTCAGCTCTTCGGCTGGCGTGCCACAAAAATCCAGAATCTCCATATCGAGGTTGGGCAGGTGCCACCACGATGCGAAGGAACTTCGGAGGTCCTGCCACTACGACTGAGTTTCCCTGTTTCCCCTGAGTTCCCCCGGTCGCGTGCAGCTATGTGCAGCTGCTGTGCAGCTGCTGTGCAGCTGCTGTCTTCGGAAACCATCTCCTCTTGTAGCCTCCGGCGAAAAACGCCATGTTTCTCGCCTGGGGGTGACAATGGGCTGCAAGGAAGATCAAGGAAGCACAGCAAGCCGGACATCAAAGCACACTTTCAACTTGAGGCCTGTACCTTCCACTTGGTGGAAACGGGCGAGCAACCTGGTACAAGAAAACATCAAACATATCGAAAATGTCTGCTTGATCTTGCTTCTTAGATGACTGGTTGCTGGTTGCACAACTTTCGCAACATTTCGCAGCTGCCATCTCACGCCGGCCTGCTCGGGCTGGCGCAGTTTTGCGAATCCTCTGCATGCGAAAACAAGAATCATTTCCCCAGCTACAAACCCTTGGATTCCATGCCAAACTCCAAGGCATCGCAGTCCTGGTGCCCTTGCAGGGCTGGCGTACTTGCCAACCTTCTCTCTGAAGGTCTTGACCTGCACATGAATCACATGACAATTTGGATAACCTAGACATCAGAGCCTGGAATTATGTCAAGGGGCAAGGGGCCGAGCCTCCAGGACCTACGAGACAGGTTCAATGAGATTTCCGACCCCTGTCAGTTGAGTGCTCGAAATCTCCATTGTCATGTGCCTGGAGAACTTGAGCTCCACCTCTACATCCTCAGGTGACCTCATTTATGATATCAATTCTCATCATCTTGACGCAAGCTGATTGATGCGCAGAGCGCAGCCTCATTCTGGGTCATACCAATGACCCACAGAATCTTGGTCATTCTTAGTATCAAACCTTTACCCTCTGGTAAACTAACATAGCTATGGAAAATCACTATTTTTAATGGGTAAATCCACTATAAATGGCCATTTTCAATAGCTATGTTAGTTTACCAGAGGGTAAATCATCTGCTTCTACTGTTTTGCCAAATCTTGACCCATTTCTATCTCCAGTTGGGCAACGGATTAGTGAGGTCAATCTCCTCAAAGACAGTCCCCGGGTGCGCAGAGAAGGCATCCACCACTGGCGTCACGTCTAGGCCTGGCCAAGGCATCATAGTCATCATAGGATGCAGGTTGTCCAAATAAAAAAACATAAAATGATATAAATGTAATACGGACATGATATAGCCATGTATATATATACACACACATTCAAAATCATTCAAATACTATGCCAGGCAGAAGACACATCCCCTATTTCAGGCTCCGTAATTCTATCTACATTGCATGTGGGCCACCAGTTAATCTGTCCAAAATGCATCCGCAGGCCTCTCACGCATGCTGGCAGAATGCATAGCAAGCGAAAAAGCATGAAGCAACGGTCTTTGCCACCTGGACTCTTTGCCTCACCTGTATCTAAAGCTCTGAGTGTTGCTAGCATTGCATAGCATTGGCTGAGAAAATCCTGTGGACTTCGCCACACCTGCGCTGGACCCTCCCCAATGTAAAGGATGCCTCTGATTACGTTATTTTGCACCAGTATCATGGTGTTACTGCAATGTCTTTATCAAGCCCCCACTCAGCTATAGGCCAATGCTGCGGAACCAGTTTATACAGAACACAGCTCGTTGGGGGCTACAAGAGCCACACTGCACAAAGCCCAGGATTCCTCAAGCTGCACCGCTGCACCATTTTTCTTCACCATCCGAATTGCTCAGAGGCTTCCCCTGATTGACCTAGTCGGGCCAACACGGCGATCTGCAACAATTGGGCATCCCATTCTCCGTTGGCTCTGCTACCATGGGGAGAAGAGTGTTGAAAAAAAAACTACTAAGCTGAGCAATGTTGCGGCCGACAATTGGTGTGTTTTGAAGCCAAAATCCAGCGTTGGACCTGGTGATGGCCTACAACTGCCTACAACTGGTTCTTTCGCGCATGAAAGAGCCACATGGCGGCTCTATATTACCGATATTTCATTATTTCCATATCTGACTAACAACGAGAACGAGGGCAATCCATGCCCATGTTCAGCCCGGACCTTGCGTCGCTCCGCAGGGGCAGCGGAATTTGGACACAACTGTGACACATTTTGCGGATCACTTTGGGAATCGCGTGGTCCTGGGCCTGACATTTGACCAAGACCAGGCGATCGCAGCTGTGCTGCAACTTCACTTTCACTCGGAAGCTGCCATAATCTTGCACAATGGCAGCACTGTAAGTTCAACGCATCTTTGGGATTCTTTGGGCTCAAATATTCTAACATTGCATATATATATATATGAATGATTATATAAGTAGGAATGATATGAAATGATCTATTGTGGATCGTATACTGTGTGTGTGTGTGCCACCATCTAGCTTCATTTAACCGCCATGTTACTATCCAAATCCAGCAAAGGTGTGGCAGGGTGACATGTTCCTTCGATTTCCTTCGTGTAGGGGGGAACCCCAAACTGACCCATTTGGGGTTGCTCAACTGTTGAAACACACACCCTCACATTGAATTGGTCAGTGGAATGGAGCTACTGTGGTGCTCATGGGCTGTGGGCCGGTAGTGTGTAGAATCCAGTGTAGAATGTCTGAACATGTCTGGTCTGTCACAGCTTTGACACTTTCGCACGTCGCAGCAACTGTTGGCTGCGACTTTTGCTTCCACTTTCAGCATGGGAAGGATTGGTAAAGCGCAGTGAAATGATGTGTCTCATCTGAAAAGACGAGTTCTTTCAGGACAGTAGGATGGGCTTTGCTATTCCAAGTGTCTCATTTTTGCCCTGGATAGTCCAAGATTCAAGACACCTGCAAAACAACGCTCCTTTGAACTCCTTTCACAAGCGCTGTAAGCCTAAAGATGCACAAGGTCAGGCACTTGACCCTTGGGTGCAGCCCAGGGTTCAGTGGACCAGGACCAGGTGACCAGGAGGTCAGGTGGAAGGAGAGCCCCACTCAAAACAGCGGCAGCTCCGCTCATGCACAGAATCATTACTATTTGCCTGTGCCATTTTGCAACTAAAGGTGTGTGCCTTAGCTCACCACTTCATACATACCACTTCACTTTTGCGCGACCACCAATTTGAAAGACAATTTGAAAAAGTATCATGCCATATCAAGTGATAGAATATGATAGACATGCGACATGCGTATTTGGATCCTCACAGCAGGCCATCGTGAAATGTGCAGAAACTCCGAAGAAAGGCAAATATTGGAATGACTAAGGCACGTGAGGTCATCAAGCAGTCCACTCCTCCATCGGTCTACCTTCTGCAATCTGCTTTCGGATGAGTGCCTCACGAGAGCCAGGATCATCAAGGTCACCACCCAGCTGATGGTCCCAAGATTTGGAACCCCAAATTCCTGTTACTCATCATAAATCTCATCATCATTTGACCCCCCATGTTGAAACCAAAACATGGAAAAGCTGGCTGACCTGAACATCCAGAACAGCCTCAAGATTTCTCACAGATTGAGTTGTTTAGTTCGATGATTTTCTCAGCTACAACCTCCAATTATAGCGGATTTTCGAATCAGCCATGTTTGGAGCTGGCTTTGTCTCACAATAGGCTACCTCCAAATTTGATGGCCACATAAGTTGTACCCCCCATGTTCAGACATAACTGGCACTGACGCACCGCATCGCACCGCATCGCACCGCATCGCACCGCACCGCATCGCACCGCACCTGAAGGTTGGCCTGGAGCTCCTTGCGCACTCGCTCCGCACCGGCTTGCAAGGCCGCAGCAGCGGCAGCACCTGTAAGACCTTCAGCCTCCTGGCGCGAAATGTTTGCTGTCTAAAGCCCATTGACAACAGATATCTCTACCATAAACCGTGGTGAAATTGGAGATATTGGAGTTATGTTTACCAACGCTATGGTTTGGGGGCCCCACCTTGTACGAATCGGCCATTGATAATTGTAGCAGCTGTAGCATTGCAATTGGCAGTTGAAGGTCAATACTAAACAATTTGACACCTGTGGTACTAACTATGGAGGAATGGAGCTGCAACAACTGACTTTGTGTAGTATGACATTCTCTCAATGAGTCCTGTGTTTTCATTTGAGGCCTGTGGGCAAAACGATCGAGAAAGGAACGCTAAAAATCACCGTTTGGACGCGAGAAATCGCCCGTTCGTCTCTTTAAAAGAATGACTCCAACTCTGCTTGTATTTCTTCGGGAACACTTGGTGACCTGACAACTTGGATTTGTTCTGAAGACATCTGAAAACCGTATATATACTGTTGCATTGGTCAATTTATGCAGTGACGCATGCCAAAAAGAGAGAAGATGAGGGCACTGACATAAGTTACATGCAATAATTAAGGGAACATTTATAGGGAACCATTGAGCAAGTCATGGCACCGCTGCCTGTTCCAAGAGGCACCAAATCCCCCAAACACAAAATTGACGATTCGCGAATTCGTCAGAAAACATGGTTGTCCACCAAGAAATCCCGATCCAACATCATGTCAGGGCTGCTCCCCACGCCCCAAAAACAGTGGGGAAATCGGTTAGAAAACGGCCAAATTTCTCCCACTTGAAGTCGTCCTTGCATCCTTCACCCGAGGCTGGTGGTTGCATCCCCTTCAGCTTTGGAACAAAGGGCTCCTGCGGCTTCCCACGCACAGTCACACACGCGCAAATCAAATACCAGTAGAAATAATAGAACACAACAGCCTCTCTAAAATCACGTGGATCATGGCAGATGGAAAGGCAGCTTCATGTTCACATTCAAGATTCACGCTTGACGATGCGTTGCTCTTGTCATAGCTTGAATCCGTCCGAAATGACGTGACACAGCAAACACAGCACCGTGGAATTCCTCTTTTGGAGGTTCACGAACTGCTCGCGGCTCTTCACGTCGTTCCTCACGCCGCTCACCACGATCACCTGAACAAAAACCAGGACAACCCAAGTGCGACCCCCAACCACTGCCATCATTGCACATACAGCATCCAAGCGTGCGAATAGCCTCCATTGATAATACATAGACTATACATATATATATATACAAAAGTTTTGAGCATCCATGATCATTCAAGTGCTAAAATATGTTGTCAGCTTCTTGACCGCGCCAAGCAAATAGACCGGCCACTCTTTGAACATTTGGAGATTTGTTTTGTGAGCGCAAGGGTGTGTAGGTTAAACTAACATAAAGCAAGCAGGCAACAGTTCAATTGCCCCATATTGTCCCCTACCACTAAACACGCAGCACGAACAAACCCTATAACATCATATAACATCCTATAACCATCCTTCGGCACCATCAAGCAGACAAGATCTAAGGAGTGCAATCCCCAGTGCATGGCACGAAAGATCCCTCCCAAACGTGCCCAAGGTTTTCTGTGGTTTTCTATGCTCCCCATCTGAGCCACGGTCATCGCGTCGATCATCCCGGCGCCGGGAACGGCTGCGGTTCGGTCGGTCCCGCCGGTCGTCCCTTCGATCGTCCCGCCGGTCGTCCCGCCGGTCGTCTCGTCGCTCGTCTCGTCGGTCGTCCCGGCCGCCGTCTCTGCCGCCGTCTCGGCCACCGTCTCGTCGGTCACGACTCCTCAAGACACGGAAGCCAATGCCCTTGGAACATCTTGGAATCCCTTGGCTCACAAATCAAAGGGACAGGGTGGAAGGGGCTGGAAAACTGCCAAGCAACTGCAAGACCTGTGTTACCCACATGCAAATTGACACCCAATCCCACAAGCAAAGGGAGAAATGTATAGAAATATAATGAACTATAATCAAATTTATGAGAAATTTCATGAAATGTTCCCATTTTCATAACATCAGCACTCAGCTCCTGCCACCACGGCGGTCTCGGTCACCTCTATCGCCTCTGTCGCCTCCTCCTCCACCACCACCACCACCTCGGTCGCCGCCACGTCGGTCTCCACCACCGCCGCCACGGTCGTCGCGGTCACCATTTTTCTGTCGGTCCAACCAACTGCCAGGGCCAGGACGGCCAGGAGGACCTCAGTTCAACCAACATTTTTTTTGTTTAACAAACATTTAGCCAGAAAGGGGCAGGTTTTATCTATTTAATCTTACTATCCACTCAAAAATTGATTGGAGTGGTTTACGATTTAACCATGTTTAACAATTGGTTAACTACAGTATATATAGTCAAATGCTGGACAATAATCATCTGTTCTCTGGCTCGAAGAAAGATTTGGACATTGGATGGCATCGACCTGATTCAATAGCTAAGTGTCCAAGAGGTTCTCCATTGGCTAATTTCTTCATGAGAAGCATGGCCGTGGCGGAAGGCTTGCCAGAGCATTCGAAGTGCCTAGAATTCGCTGCCAGGACCCTAACCCAAGGCTAATTCTTCCGGAACCTTCCATATCAAATAACATTGGAGAATGTGGGCCAGGCAGAAATGTTCACAAGTCTCAAAAGAAATGGAATCATAAATCTTCGATATGTACACTCGGCCCACTATGGCCCACTCAAACATCAAATCAAAGCAAAACCATGCGAGGGAGTGCAATTTGTGCAAATAAAATGGAGTCCCGGGCAGCACCTTTCGAGGTCGTGGTAATATTCATCCTTCTTCTCATCAGAACATCGGGCCAAAATATCTGACAAGCGGGTCTCAGCAATTTTATCGAGCTTGAACTTCTCCTTCAAGTGCTGCATCCTTCGCAAAGTGAGTTCACTGGCAAATCTTGAAAGGTTTTGTTAAATTCAAACATATTTAAACTCTATCATGCTGTTGGCAGGCAAAGTTCAATTCGTCCCTTTGTCTCTCACATACGTTTAGTGAAACAGCCCCGGAAAGGCTGACCACTGTCAGCGGAACGCCTCTTGTCTCGGTTGATTGCCACGAATGTGCCATCTTCCATCTCTTTCCTCGGACAGATTGAGGCGGACTGATGAGCCACGTTTTTTTCTCGACAAAAAATCAAACAGCTTGGTGATATCAACACATATCACATATCAAGACCATTTTCATCCAATCATTGCTTTACCAAGGCTCATTTTCACCACCAGCATCCCGCAGGGTGACCGAGCCTCCTCCATGATCTCTTTCAGTTTCTTCCTGATTTGTTCGAGCGCCGTGACGTTGAAAACGCGAACGGCAGCTGCAAAAATTACGACAGTGCCAACTTTATTCCAAGGCACAAGTCTTCTACCCAGGTATCGTGCCTGGTGTGGCAGCTAAAGCTAGCCATGTGTTTTTAACATGTTTGACCATTTGGAGTCATTCCAAATAAATCTCCCTGTCTGTCGCTCATCACAGCTTTCATGGCCTGTCTTTCATAAGCTCATTAAGCTTCTCAATGTGGCGGGTTTCAATGTAATACTCGTCACACAGCTCCTGAATGTCCTTGGCCCCATTAGCATCAGCTAAGCTAATCTTTTGACAACTGCGCAGTTCCAAGTGGCATCGCACAGCAAATAATGATAGGCACATTCTTGCTGTCCATTGCCGTCAGGAAACAGGATGGATCCTGCCATGCTCCGAGACGTACACATCATCCGCATCTCCACGTTTGTTCCTGCACCGGAAAATTTCCAAGCAGCAGGAATTGAGTATGGAAAGGCTGTTCATTCCAGCCTTCCGCATCTAGGACATTGAAATTTGGAGGCAAAGCAGTTCTGACCTGGGCACCCAGTGATAAGGTCTCGGAATATCTCACAAAATTGAGGTGCTATAAGGCACTGGCCACATGCAGGGCAGAGCCAGTCCCCTGGCTTCAATCCAGGCAGGATCTTCGGCTCTCCACCTGGCTTCGTGGAGCTTTCTAGAGCCACTGCCCCACCCCATGGCCTCACATCATTGCCATGCAAATGCCGTGCTACTCAATGCTCCTCAATTGTCCCCACTGACGCGAGAACTTGGAGCACCTGAACCTTTTGAAGCTTCTGGTGCCCCCGGTGGGGGCGGAGGAGGTGCCACAGGTGCACCTGCCATGCTGACCAGGTGATACTCGACATACTCAACTTTCAGGGGAGAAGTCTGGGTCATCCCTTCGTCCCTTTGGGGCTTTTGACCGTGAGCGCATGCCCAGTCTCTACCCTCTTGAAATCGGATGAATCGCTGGCCTGGTGGACGCACCATGCCGTTCATCAGCATTGGATTCCTTGGAGCTCAACCCATCAGACCCTGCGGCCCTAGGGAGGGTGATTCAAGTTCCTAGAAGTCTAACTTGACTGGTCGAAAGGATTGATCTCCCAACTTTGGCGAGCAACATTCCCGGCATGCCAGGCATGGCACCAGGCATGCCACCGGGCATGCCACCAGGCATGCCCATCATGGGTGGCATCATACCGCCCATCATTCCCATCATTGGGTTGGGTGGGCCCTGATTTCCACCAGGCATATCGGGGGCGCCGCCACTGCTCATGGCCTTAGCGTGGAGACCGGTCCTAACCGGCCCACATTCTCCACGTTTCTCCGCGTTTCTCCACCCACAAGCTGAGTTTGAGGCCATCATTCTCTGCAAGTTCGCAAAAGCGCTTTGCATCTGTTTCATTCCTTCGCCTGTTGAAAAGCAGCACGGAAGTTCTCGCTGATGGCAAACCACCCAAAAGAGTCCAAAAGACTGATATGGATGTGTCTGAAAGCGGAGCAAGATCCGATGGTTATCATCACTGTCTCTCTTAAAATGGACATGTTCCAGTATCATGGAGTGTCCCGGTGTATCGTATCCCCATTTTGGGACAAACGCATCTTGAGAACTGTGGATCTGCTGGCCAGCTCCGCGCAGGCCTCCTTCGGGTCCATCTTGATTCCCTTGGATTTGGACGTTTGGAAATGGAATGGAAATGGAGCTGGGGCAATCTCTAGAAAGCGACAACAAAAATGACCAGACATGCAACAATCCAATGTGGCATGCGCACATGAGCCACGTCAACATGGAGTACACCACAGCACCGATTCAGAACTGCCTGCAGAGTGGAGCAAAAAACTTGGCAATTAAACACATGTCAAACCTCTGACAAGTCGCCCGTTTTTTGTTTGCGTCCCATTGTGGAGTGCTATAGTCCCCTGCTCTAAGTTTGGCAAGCCCTCTGTGATCAATACGGCTGCAAAGTGCATGTCTACTCAACTTTCAGATTAAACATGATTAAACATGATTAAACAAGACATCCAAGACATTTGAGCACAGCTCGACAGAAGACAAGTAATTAAATAATATTGAATATACTTCCGGCAGATCGAATCATGACAAATCGCAATATCTACGCAAAGTTCAGAGTTGTCGACTCATGTCGTTCGACATTCGCCAAACTGCCCGACTCCAAAGCACGACCTCACTAGGGCACATTCGACGCCATAGCCGCCATATCGTCTCAAGCCGGTTTCTGAATAACACTGTCTCTGCCATGGAACCACCTTCGGTGGTTAAGCGCATCGATTTGTACATTTTGTACTGTGGCAGAACCCAAAAAGGGCTTGGCCCACGGTTTGCCAACAGAACAATCCCCAACCGACAGAAACTCCACAGAAGCTTCCTGAAAGCTTACAGCTTGAAAGCTTCGTGAATGCACCGGTGGTGCGGAATGCAACACCAGGTCACGATTCAAGGAGCTGCATGTGAGTCATTTGACCATGTTTTTCTCAATTCCTTTAGGGCACGGGGGTTGATTTTGGGAAAACCAGACGTTTTTACATGATGTGCAGAGCGGCTTGGTGCTCTGAATCATACCTGGTGATGTCTCAAATCGATGCTATGTGTCTTTTGAATTCGTGTAGCTCATCGTATTCGCTATCGTAGATACCAGCCTTCAGATGGCTCAGAGACTTCAAACTGTTTCAAGCTAAATTCTTGATCTGGCTAAAATTGCTGACACAAGTGCAATATACTCAGCAAGAAATAAATCAATCGCCTAATCATTTGGGAGGAAAAACAATTGCCCATAATTGTGCCTGGTTTTCTGGTTTTCGGGTTTTCCCTTGCCTGCACAAGCAGTCTCGACTCCTCCGATTTAGAGTCCATATTCGATATATTCGCAAAGTTGCCAGCGTTGGCGGATTGCGTGACCAACGAAGTTTGGATCATGGCGAGCAGATTCCGCATGAACTTTGCTTCGACCTCCGCATCTTCGAGGTCCTTTCAGCTGAAAAAGCTGGTGTGATGAAATGCAGAAACTTCAAACTAAATTCTCAGCAGGTTGCCTGTTCAACAGGTTCCTCTGATTGCAGAATAGTCACAAAAGTCATTACACTTGAGAGCAGAAACGGGTTGTGTCTTCTTTAGGAACGATGAATATGCAGCAGCACGGACGCCCCCTGTCCTTGTGGTGTGTCACAGACAAAGCTTCCATCCAAGCAGCGATGACCACGGTGCACAAATCTGCGGCAACGATCAAAAAGGTGCTGATGATGAGTAACACACCTCAAGGCGCAAGGTTACTGCAGGAATCGAACCTATATCGGCTATCCAGGCGGTCATTGGGAATAAAATGCTGTAGGCTATGTGGATCTAGTGTTTGGAGAGAGCTAGTGTTTGGAGAGATGGAGAGAGAGATGGAGAGAGAGAGAGAGAGAGAGAGCTGTGTGTGTGTGCGCGCGTGTTTGCTTTTTATTTAAACATGTATCTACCGTATCTTTATATAGAGACTAGTGACTAGTGATCCATATTGATCCATGTAGGTGATGGCGCTGGTTTTTCACGCCTTCACCTTTGCACATCTTAACCGTCTTAACCCTCAACATTTGACATCAACATGGCCAAGATTGGCCGCCAAGTCACGCGCCATGTTCGTGTGCTCTTCCTTGTGGTCCTCATGATCTTTCAGCGCTACCTCTGCAGCGTGGGTGATATCTTTGATACCCTGCAGGAGCACCGTCTTGTTCCCAGAGTAGGCCGGGCCGAACAGGATCTCCGTGCCACGCCGATTGTCAACTCCGCAGTTCTCCAGCGCCACCGTCTCCAAATCCTGGGATTTCACGGGATTTCACTGCGGGTGATACTGATACAGTGTGACATATTAGATTCCAGAAATTCTATTGATCAACATTGGTTACGCATGGTGAAGCAACATGAAGCATCTACTTATACATTACATCTGTCATCTGATGTGAACCTGACAAACACTTGGTGCCATCGTTTTGAAGCCTTTTCAAACCTAAGTTTGATGTGCAATCCAAACAACCTCAAACAACCTACTGCAATTCTTCAACGGCCAAGCCCAAAAAGCCCAAACACAATCAGGAAGGTGTTGGCTGTGGAAGTGCTGCTGGCAAAGGTGTCCGCAATGCCAGGAGCCACCTCCGACAGCCCCAGCAGCGTATCATCCATAGGGGCCACGTAGCCGTCGTAAAGCTGCACGATTGCGTCAGAAAAAAGACGTGTGAAAGGTGCGTGTGTGTGTGTGTCTTAGGGTTTTGGAAGGTTTTGGATCAAGCGACTTTCTCTTTGCACATCTGGGGATAAGTTTATCCATTCAATTCCATCGTCTATGCTATGTCCTGCCCTGGCACGGTGGCCGATGCTGGAAGCTGGATGTTCTTTAGACATGATCTTTGAAGTACAGTGAACACAGCAAGTAGGTGCAGGCAATACACAGGGTTTAGAACAAATGCTCAGCATTTCTGGCGCAAGGCCATCTTGAACCAATGTGTGAATTGCATGTTTGAACTGTTTGAAATCCAACAAAATGGGGAAGAAGGTTGAAAGCTAGCCTGTGCCCATGTCGTATCGCCAGTCAGCACACAAAGCTGGGCACTGGTGGTGAGCGCCATATCATAGAACTCCTCAGTTGCGGCATATTTTTAAAAAATGCAGCACCTAATTAGATTAAATTTCACTCAATACACGGGCCCTCGTTGGAACCCTCCAGTCAGGACATGTCTCAGTGCTCTTCGCGTGGAGGAGCAGCTTCTGGAGGGGCTCTGCTGTTTGTGCATTGTTCAATGCCTGAGTGTTTCCACTTGCCCAGTTTGTCGGCAAACATGCCAGCAAATGCAAGAAAAGGAGGATGAAACAAACACTGCAAGACACGATCTTTGATTCCCCTAAGCCCTGTGTGATTTGCAACCTAAACACGTGTTCCTCCTGCAAACAGAATAGTGGCACGCAGACAAACACCTTTTGCCAGTGAAAAACTGGTGCATGCACTTGAATGTTTTTACAATATATAGATACGTATACGCATTATTATACCAGTAGTACCGCGCAAGGCGGTGGCGGAAGTTTCAAAAATAGGAAACCTGAATCAGGGATGGCAGAGCGAAGCCGCTGATGGACCGAAAGGTGGTTGAGGTCTCCTCTCTTTCTCTCTCTTTCTCTGACTATCTACCTACCTACCTATCTATGTATGTATTTATCTATCGATCTATCTCTCTCTCTCTCTCTTTCATC
>Ga0126342_10001438_pt1 | contig 33493 bp, 25 predicted proteins | sample Cyp1metagenome_FD_92528 | JGI IMG/M metagenome (GOLD analysis project Ga0126342, IMG submission 92528) | Coral microbial communities from Lord Howe Island, Old Settlement Bay, Australia - Cyphastrea 1 metagenome | ecosystem: Host-associated > Invertebrates > Cnidaria > Coral ...
AAGAAGGCATAACTTCCTCATAGGACCTCCTAGGGCCTCGCCAAACCGAAGCTCTCCCAGGCCCCAGGTACTTTTATTACCCCCGAAAAAAAGGGGTTAAAACAGGAAAAACAACTCTCTCCACGTCCCCCTGCCCTGCTGAAAGCTGCTCAAGTTTTTGGAATTAGCGGACAGCATTGCGGTAAGCGTTCACTAAGGGGTTTAGAGACGAAACAGGGACTTTAAGCTCAGCTAAAATAGCGAGTCCCTCATTGATATAAATTTTGGCCGTTTTTTGGGCGGCCCAGCGGCCTTGGACCATGAGTTTGTCAATGGATCCGTGCCGACGAAACCAGTGTGTTGCCCCTCCGCGGCGCAGACTATAAGGCCTGAACCCAAAGGATTCCAGTTTAAGAGCCTTCAGCGTACTGGCAAATTTAGACCGCCACTTACGTGGGGCAGGACACAGTGGGGTATTCGGAGGGCATCTAGATTTCCACTTACGCAGGAGTTTAAGGACATCCAAAACTCCCAAAGTAGAGCTCTCCAGGGCTCCTTGGCGTTGGCCACCCTTAGTCAGTCCCAGAGAAATAACCCCCACCTGCGTAGGGGATTTCAAAGAGATATGGTTTGAGGCAATACCAAGGAGCTCACCTGTGCGTAACATGGAGTAGAATCCAATGAGGACACTCAAGGCGAAAGCCACGTCATTACTCAACAAGGCGTGGCCGGCCATAGCATGGACCACTCTTTCGGGGATTGGTGGTGCCCGGTTCGGAATTTCGTTTAACGACCATGTCTTAAGAAGACGCCAGGAGGCAGGTAGGCTCCCACGTAGTTTGGGATCTTTGTCTTGGAGTCCGGCCACCGTGTCGTTTGCCTTTGACCTCCCCTCGCCAGACGCCCATAAGAACTCAATGTATTCTGACACAAGGGGGTCTAAATCCTGCCTTTTGTGAGGTAAAGGGATTTGGTTACGGCTGAGAAAGGAGTAAAACCCTTTGCGGGCCAGCTCATACCTGTCTTTGGTACGGGCCTGTACAGTCAAAGCTTTAAGAGGACCCAACGTTTTGCGAACAGCGATACGCTTCTCCCTGGTGCGCCCTTCAACGTGCCTTTTGGCTACTTTACCCATCGTTTACGGACCTTCCGGCGGCTTGGACGATCCGCCGGATTTTCCTTCGTACCCACAAAGGCCCATACTGGATGAAGGTTGCACGCTAGGAGAAGGCTGTTCAATTTATTGAGGGTCCGTCTCATTTTTCTGCTACTGCTGCGGCCCCTGCTAAGGGCGTGTAGGCAAACGAGCGAGTCGGTCAGATGTACCAGTCGGCAGGAAGAGGCCTGTGCCTGTGAAACCCACCACCTAATGGTGGTATAAATGGCACGAAGTTCAAGAACATTGATGTGCTCCGCAGAACCCGTCCAAGTCCACCCCGCGATGGTCTTCCATTGCCATAATTTGGCCGGTACGCTCGCTCTGAGCCTTTGAAATTTGACCTGAGGTTCGCTAGCCGCTTGCAAAAGCAAGTCCTCACCTTTCATAGATACCAGCCCCGCGAGTTTCTTAACCAACCGATCTCCTTGTGCAGCAGGTACCACAAGCTCCCTACGAAGTGGGGGCCGCGACAGGAGACGCTGCAAATCCCCAGCACCTCCCGGCCGGCAAGCGAGGACGATTTGCTGCGGGGTGAAGCGCGAGGACAGACCGAGCGGTGCGGTTAAGCAGCCGATAAGCCAAGCAACAACCTGTACGCACCAAGCGTTGCCTACCAATGATAGCCGCTCATCATTGTAGTCGACGCCTGACCGCTCGCTCTTAGGCCTGCAGTGCTGGGTATAGCCCAAAGGCATCCCCATAATAACCTCCCGCTCGGCCAAAGAGGCAATGCGGAGTTCACCAGACCTGTTGACGAGGCAGTTTTGGTCCCTGTATTGGTACGGAGGAAACCGATGGTGATCCGAGACCCAACGGGCTTTTTCATGCGCCTGGCACTGATGGATCCCTGCCGGCCGCCGGCCTGGAGCGGAAGCCGGTCGTGAGATAGTGAAGGTGGGAAGACGCTGCTCAACTTGCTGCAGCCTCCAGCCCGGCTCCAGGTAATCTGCAGGCTCCACCAGGGCGGCCAAGGAGACCAGGTGATGGTCTCCCCACGTGGCAAGAGGGTTGAGGGTCACCACGGCCCCCTCCATCTCGATTAACTCCCAGTCACACCAGTATAATCGCGGCCGATGGGCCAGGCAGACCCCTGCGGCATCCACCTTGTAGGGTATGCAATTCCCCGCCTGACTCATCACCGCTTTATCTTCCTGGCCCATAGAGGCGACCGACTCCATGAGGCAGCGTACTTGCGCCCATGGAAATGCTTGTTGCAATAAGCCTTTGATGCGCGGGACGTGCTGGAAAAGGCAGCTCCTCTCATCCTTGAGCGCCCCTCTCTTGTCGGCGTTGAGGCCAGACACTCCCTGGCAAGGAGGTCCCGCCCCCAAGAGGACAAGCCCTACCTGGCTGAACTTGCACGACCAAGCTGCGACCATGTCCTTGTCGACGAGCACCACGTCCTCCACGAATATGGCTTCCGCAAAGGCGGATTCCACGACTCTTCGGCCTTCACGGGATTTTTCTACGCTGATGTGGCCCGCCATCGGGAGGCCCAGGACGTCGCACGCCATCCGCAGACATCCCACACCATCGAATAACCCCACCGATAGCACCTGAATGAGGTCATGGGCCTCAGGCAAATCGCCCCTGACTGTGGCGTTCGCGGCCGCTGCCCCATACGCCGTTAACCCTTTAGAGACGCAGGCCCCGCCTCCCGTGGTCGAGGCGTCGCTAGCTGTCACCCGGTCCATGCATCCCAGCCGGAAGTCCATCCGGGCCAGAGGGACCAGGGCGCAAAACCTAGCTAGCTCTAGCCGTACGGAGGTAGGCAACGGCAGCCTGACAACAGGAGGTTCGCGCCCAAAGCTATCAATGAACCTCCAAACAGCATTAAGGGCAGACAGCAAAGGTCGCCTGAACAGGCTGAAGTAAACAAAGCCGCCACACACCACCTGTAATTCTCGCTGGGTGGACGCCCCCCGCCTCAGGAGCTCCAGAGCCAGGCCAACATAGAGGCCCACCTTCTGCGGTTTTGGGTATGCAATCCCTAGCGCACCGTCCAGTATAGCCCCTTGCACCTCCGCCTTGGTCTGTTGGCACACCGCTTTTTTGGGGTGGCGAGGAAGGCTGGTCTCCGCATAGGCCTGACGGGCAATCAAGGTCATCAGCTCCGGAGTGCCTTCAACCCGCTGCGCGGTGTCAGGGTCCACCTTTTTGATAACATCGAAGTTGTCTAAATAAACCCTGTACACATCCGCCCCCTGGGGAGCGGGGCGGTCTTTTCTCATCTCCCCCTCCCCACCGATAGGAGGGGTCGAAGAGGCCAGGGCGTTTCTGAGGACACCCCGATGTACCAACTGAGCGATTCCAACACTGTTGCGAAACCCCATTGGGAGAACCTTGGAGTGCAAGACGCAGGGCTTGCCCTTCCACTGAGGGGGTACAAGCTCAGGTGGGATCAGCTTGTTGAAACCTAAAAATGGAAACCACGAGGACGGAAGACCAAACAAATAGAAAAAACATCTAATGTCTTCCGAGGATATTAGGGCGACCTCCCCATCCTCCAAAATAAAGGGGGACAGCCCTGCAATCCCTGGGAGAGTGGCGATGTCAGAATCCACCGGTTTGCAATTTTCGTTTAAAGGAGTGTAGTTCATGATCAATCGTTGGGTTTCCACAAGGTCAACATATTCACCCTTTCCAATACCAAAAAGGCCTCCCAGCAGAGGCCGACCATGAATGTGATGAACCTGTTCCAGGGGGAGAATACCACAGACACGACGTTCAATGAGACCCTGGCAAAGAGACATCCAGTCAGCCTCACGTACCATGACAGTAGGCAACCTCCCCAAAAACTGTTTTTCAGGAGGTACCAGAAACTCAGAGAAATTTTCGATGTAATATTTCGTCCCTAAACTGCAAAAATCCATAAGTGAAACCCCTCCTACTTCCGGAGGCAATGCCGGAGCAATCGAAAGCCAGCTGATCCGTTGAGCGATCTTAACTTCTTCCCCCCTATAGTCGATACCTTTTGCCCGAAAAAAGATATCAAAATTGATGGGGGGAAAAACCTCAACCCAGTCACCCATAGAATCCACGCAGGACACTATGAACTCCAGGGCCCGACCACAAGCGGCACTCAACTTTTGTTTTGGCCTCGACGCACGCTCGCCGTAGAGGAAGTTGAGGGCGCGGCAGGTAGCCACAACCATCCTAGGGTGTGAGGACCTCTCGATGATCTCCGAAGACAACGGTAGAGGAAAAATAGAGCCATTTCCTGTACCAGAGGACTGTGGCCTGCTATGCAAGAACACATCATTTTCAAAGTCATCCAAGATCTTATTCAAGAGGCCCCCCATGGCCACTAATTTCTCTCCTGTGAGAGCGCCGCATTCCTCGTCTAAAAAATGCGTAGTGCATGTGTGCGCACCGGTCGGGGAGTACTCCTGGGACGGCCCAGCCTTCCCCCCTTCGACCGGATCCAAAAACCCGGTGAAACTAAGTCGATGTCTCTCCTGCTGATCTACTGCTCCAACTGCTGCCTTCTGCGACTCCACTCCCAGCCCAGGAGTGGAGCCCTCCTGCCTTGCGTTTTCCTGCCTGCCAAGAGTCTCACTTCCCCTCATATCACTTGCCTCCTCCTCACTGCCAAGGGGAGGGGAGACTCTCACTGCCATCCTCACTTCGCCCGGTTTTTGTCCCTCTCTTGCTCGCCTTCTTTTCCTTTTGGAAATGGTTTGCCCTCGCCCTTCTGCCTCCAATCCTTGCCTTTTCCTTGCCCTTTGTTGCTTTTCCCTTTGTAAGCATCCGGTCTCCAGTCCTCTCCTCTGTCTACTGCAGCTGTAGCTCCGTAAGGCCTGCCGGCCTGGTTCTTCACTCTTCCCGCTTTTATTGCCTCTCTCGCGGCCTGTTCTGTCTCCTGCTGGGAGGCTACCGACCCTTGCTCCTCTGGCACCAGCTCGTACTGAGCAGTGACGCTCCAGTGCTTCCCCGACGCCTGCCCTTCCAGGGCCTTGAGGCGCTGGCTCAGCACATCGAGGAGTTGCGGGATTCGGCCCATCAACCCCAAATCCAAACAGTAGCTGACATGAATGGCTTCCCGCCGCATCGCAGGTTGCATCCTTTGTTGGAGGTGCCCCCTGAAATACTGCAGGAACAACGGTGGAAGCTCCCGCCGGTCCAGCTCCCAGATCTGACCTTGTGTTGTCAGGAGCTGCTCTTGCACTGCCGCCAAAGAGGTGGCAGTGAGCACGCCGGGGCACCGGGTGCTCACCCGTTTTGCCATGCGCCGCTGCCCAAAGATGTCGGCCGCCTCCATCTCCCCGGTTGAACTGCTGGTGCGGGAAGTTCCTGACTGGGTCCCACTGCTGCTCGAGCTGGATTCCTTCTTTTTCTTCCGGCGCTTCACGATTCTTTTTGCCTTTTTCATCATCTTTTTCCGGCGCTTGGGGTTGGGATCTAAGCCACTTTGCCCCAGGACCACTGCCAGGTCCCGGTCTGCCTTCCTCCCAGTGATAGGGGAGGAGGAGCGCGCCCGTTTTTTCTCTTGCTTCTTTTCCTTCTCCTTTTGAGTGTCCTTCTTCTCCTTCTTGCTTTTCACCTTTGGTTCTCCTCCCGAAGCTTGTGCCTCCCGTCTCAAAGATACCAACTCGTCTGCGTCCTCCCTCTCTACCGCCAAGAGGTTGTTCATCCAAGGCTCCTTTTCCTCCTCCCTCCATTTCTTGACCTTCACCATGTGGAAAAAATCGTCGCCTGTCGTCTCTTGAGTGCAGTCGGTTCGACAAAGATGAGCCCGCAATCTTCGGTTTGGGATCCCGGTTGCATACCTGAGAAGGTGTTCGCTCTTGGTGCCCTCGATCTGGAAGTCGAGCCACAGCTCGCCGTTCTCGGCTTGCAGACCTTTGCAAAGTCCCAGACATTGGGTGGCCTCTTTCCAGTAATGGGCTTCGGTCACCCATACCTTCCCGCAGGATAGGAGATCCCCAGGAGGCAAGGAAGCCACCCTTACCTCCCCAAAGCCCTTGAAAGCCTCGATCGGGTCGTCCACTGCCGCAGCCGGCCGTCGAAGGACTCCCCTCCCAGGAGCCCTTGGGGCCGCCCTCACCCGAGCAGCGGGCCGGTAACCGACCTTTGGGGGCATCTAGGTTTTAGCGCCTGCCCAGGCGCCTCTGCTCCTGTCGCTCCCGATGCTTTTTTCCTTTGTTCTTTTTCTTCTTCTTGGGATTCTGAGGCTTGATTTTGGGGGCCAAACCACCTGGATGCCCTGTAGTGTCCCGCTCTCGACGGTGAGCAGGGATAACCCCGGACCAGCGCCCAGAAGAGGCAGGCAACGAAGGGCCTCTCGCAGGGGGCGGTCCAGTTGGCGAACGAGGTCGCACGGGAGACTCCAGATGTCTCCTTCGGGGCAAAGGGCTCTTACTCCTGCTCACGCTGCGGTCCCGTTCCTTTGGGGACTCAGACTCACTCCACTCCTCGTCGTAGTACTCCTCCCGCTTGACTTCGACAAGAGGGGGTCTTTCCTCCTCTCGGGCCTCCTCCTTCACTACAGGAGGTGGACGATGTCCAGGATGCAGCTCTTCCTTAGGGCGTGACTTCTTTTCTTTCTTTGACTCTGTCTTGTCCTTCTTCTTTTTCTCCTTGGCAGGCTTCTTGTCCTTGGCAGTCTTTTCCTTTCTTGCAGCAGGAGATCGGGAGCGACCCTTGTCTCCCTCGGAAGATCTAGGAGGAATCAAGACCTCCCCTTTTGGTGCGTTGGGCTGTAGTGGAGCAGGAGGAGCAGGATTGAAGAAGTAGTATGCGTCCGCCTCCTGCAGGAGGTGAACGTAGCTGTCGCGCAGGCTCCTGACGGCAGTAGCCTGCAACCCCTCTGGAAACCTGGAACCACGAACCAGGGTCGAGAGGCGAAAAAATTCGGCGCAAACAGGACAGCGAGTCTCTCCCGCCTGGGAGAGACGGAATTTACCACTGCACTCCCCACAAGGAGGCGTGGTCATCTGCTGAGCCAAAAACTTCAGTCAAAGACAACACCTGCTTCACCTTTACAATTGAGGACAGGCAACCATATATATATAATGTGGTATGTATATATGTATAATGAAAATATGGTTGTGCGGATTTTAGAATGAACATATGGGGCTGAACCAACCAGGTAGAGATCCAAATATGGGGTCTAAGAAACCAGAAAGTGGGGCCAGGATGGGTGACGCCATGATGATCCATGATGTATGTGAATCCCATCCTCTCTGTGCAGGCTCAGTCGCCATAGTCGCGCAAGAACTTTGTCATTGCTTGAACTTGCTCTTTGTATTCGTCCCGTTCCTCACGGAACCAACAAAGATAACAAAGCTGCTGGCATCGTCACCCATGTGGAAACAATGGAGCGAAACTCCGGCTGACTTGATACATCACCATCTACCAACCAACACACTCAACCAGTTGCTACTTTCCATACAAATCCATTGCAACTGTCAGGGGAACTTCCCACGTTGCAGCGGAGCTTCGATTCGCAACATGTGCACTTCCTGTTCGACATCTTCCTGTGCCTCCTGATACAGCTTTCGGTGTCTACTGCGCAGTGAAACTGGAATATCTGGAATCATGAAGTTTCAGTTCCATGATTCCTCTTTCTGCTTGTGCTCTGATATCAGCAAAATCTGCTCTAATTGCGCCAAAAGCAAACTCATCACATGAATGTGACCAATTTATTGGCGGAGCCTCCAACATCCTTTTCAAAACTCTGAGAACCGAGCTTCAAAAATGTGTTTCAAACACTGAACAAACAGCATCCCCCCATCCCACTGGAGCACCTCGGCCACTTCAGCTACTTCAGCCTCAGCCACATCCAGGGCACGCCGCAGCAAGGCGTTCTCCGCCTGCTCCTGGGCACCGTTTGGGGCCCCCACATTGGGGCCCGACAAAACTGGGGAAAATCCTGAGCACCAGTTTTGCCATGTTTTGGAACATGATTTGGGTAAAAATCCAGGAAGAAACCAGGTGAAACCAGTGGAAGAGCTGGAACATGTTGCCCATATTGAAGGTGGTTGGTTGAACCATGAGACTCCTGCAAGATTTGTGCTGGTCCACTGGGATCAAATGATGCCACGTCCAAGTAAGATGGAAAATGAAGGCACATTGAAATCATCATGTATGTAAGAAATCATGGGATAGAAAATATCTTTGAAGATTGGCAACAAACCAAACGTGTTGCGAGTTGATTTCTGTTCCAGGAAGAAAAAGTCTTAGAGGTCGATACTGATGCCGTTAGAAATGCACCCTCCACTCTGGGGGCATCTGGCACAAACCAGTGGTTCAATCTGCTGGGAGCAACCTCAATCCCTTTCCAGCCAGTCAACGCCCAGTGTCCGCGCTCAACTCTTGTGAGAGTTTGGTAATCTTTGCAGCCTGCCATGGCGCATCAGGGAATCTGTAGCAGCGTAGCAAGTTGAAAGTTCAGCTGCGCTGTAAAGAGGACAGGAGCTGTTTGCAGCTATGTCTATGTCAGTTTTATCAGATCTTTCTTCAGGACGTAGATGTTTATCCCCCCAGAAACATGCCGAGAATATATACCCTCTGACAATCAGATGTGGCAATGGACCAATGGAAAAATCCTCCGTTTGTCAATAATTTCCCTACAACGGAAAAGGACAAGTTCCATTGCCACGTTTTTTTCCTGCAGGATACTGTCCATGTCTTCCAATGTGGTGTCAAGATTCTACACTTGTTGAAGGTGAGCCGGGGGGGGATTGGTCCCAAAGAGCGTTTGAACCACTATAGATATGTTAAGTATTAAAATGAGTATTAAGTATAGATGCTTTCCAAAACATGATGGCCAACGACTAAAACTCATCAAGTCCTGCAACTCCATGGCCCTACTAAAACGATAACCACCACTCATTTCTGAACAGTGGCTTCATGGCGGGGTGATGGCAAATACCCACTGCAAACATGGCAAATGATTTCTCTCCCTCCCTCTCTCTCTCTCTCTCTCTCCCTCTGTATACGTGTGTGTATAAATATATATGTATATATGTATATATATATATATATATTGTGTATACATAAATATATTAGGTCTCATATATATATATTGTATATTATATATATATTTGTGTATATGCATATATAGTATGTACACAAAAAAGAATGTGTATACATAGTACGTGTGTATAATATATATATATATATATGTGGTATGTAAATAATGTATATAAACAGTATGTGTATATATGTATATGCATAGTATGTATATATATATATACATATACACATAGTATGTATATATAATGTGTATGTAAACAGTATGTGTATATATAGTATGCATATATAGTATGTATATATATATATAGTATGTATATATATATAGTATGTATATATATATAGTACGTATGTGTATATATAAAGTATGTATATACATATACTATGTGTACGTGTTTATATATATATAGTATGGATCTATATCTATGTGGATCCCTGTTCCCACCTGATGCTGGTTCAACTTCTCCACATGTGCCAGTCTTGCTTGGAGGCTGGCGATTAAGTCCTGCCATTCCCGCTGCGATCTATCAAGTGTCTTGTTCAGGAATATGCAGGGGACATCTACGGGATCATGGGATATATAATAAACCTATTAATATGTATATATATAATATATATATAACCATATTGTTATCTTTATATTATCATTATATTATGTGTATTATATAATAATGATAATGATAATAATAATAATAATCATCATCATCATCATCACCATCATCATCATCATCATAGATAATAATGATCCAACAATTTTCATAATGACTCTGCTCTCCAAGCCAATGACTCCTCCCCCACAGCTCCTTCCCTGCTTCCGAGGGAGCGCCGGTGCCGGTGCCCGGGGTGCCGGGAGCCTGGCATCTGTGGGGATCCCTATGGATCCCTGGGGATATGATCCATAACTGGTGACTTATGGGATACCCCAAGCTTTAAAAAAAGAAACCCCAAGAAAAATATGGAAAAATGAGATGAAGAACCCCTGCCCCTAAATAACTTTGGTCTTATTCCTTTGATTCAGATACACCTAAATAGATCTAAATAGTTCACCAACAAGGGTTTAGGCCCCCTACCATACTCCGGACATACTACGAGTACGACCAACAATACTTCGCCATCTCAGCAACAGCTGCGCGTCGGATCTTGGCTCCGAGAAGCACAGGCGCTCTGCGCAATGGAGATCTTGGTCAATTGCTACCCTAGTCACAGAAAATAGACCTGGATAGACGTGGATCGAATCAAATTCAACAGCCATCTTTGGAAGCTGACAGCACCAACAGCACCATTCGGATGAATCTTCGGCTCCATCAAGCGATGGAATCAAAGTTCTCCACCTGCAGCCAGAGACGGAAGAAGAGCCGCGGGCTCTTTGGGTCGTCCTCAAAGTCCGTGCGCGCGTGGAGCCATCGATAGTTGTCCACCAGATATGCCTCACCGGCCCCCAGAGGCCAGTACTGCCTGAGCGTTGCCACTGGGTCCCATCAATTCCCATCATACTTGGATGAATCCTGAATCCAAGAGCCAAAAACAAAAAGAAGCACTTGAAAAGAACCAGAAGGAAAAACATGCAAAAGCCCAGATGTCCTTTCTCACCATCACCCTTGCCTTCTCATATCTATTCAACTGCAAGCTGTCCAAGTCACACAACCGCAGGATCGCTGCAAACAGCTTCCAATCCACTGAGTTTCAGTGTCACCTTTTCCAATTCAGCTGGATCATCATAGGCAGCAGAGATGGTTTCAACCATGTTCTTGGCCTCAAAGCAACAGCTGACTAAGTGGTGACGATTTTTTTCATAATGATTCAAGTGATTCATCATGGTTTTCATAGTGGTTAATCAATGTTAATCATGATTCATAATGGTGAACTATAGTGGATAATAGTGGTGATTAAGTGCCGACCTGAACCTGACCTGATCTATATATATATTGATTTATCTGATTTGTTTGCAGGGTCATTTCGGGGTTAGGATTGCAACAGCTATGTCTCACCCTCAGGGAAAAGAAACAATAGTACCACTTGTAGACACAAATGAAACAGAAACTACAATTTTCTGAATGAGTTCCAAGTCACATATTGCACACAGGGCCTCCCTTTTCGATCCTGAAACACCATGGGTCGTTCGGTTCCCATCGCAGGTTGCCTCCAATCTGGATGATATTCAACCATGGCTGCGTTGTATTTGAAACCTTGCTGGGCAGCTTTCAGCCTCGGCTGAGATCGGTTTTTCATCATCCTCAATGACTCACCATGGATGGTAAAAATAATTCCCCTAACTGGGAGTTATTATTGTTATCATTGGGTTTAGATGGGTTTAGCACATTCCTGATTGCTTTTTGTTGGTTTTTGTCCTGCTTTATCATACCTCAACCATCCGATAACTGCTCATCAACATGACCTTGTCGTCCAAAGCTAGGCAACTCGTGGAAAAACTGTTGCAAAAAGATGGCTGTGCATCGCAGTGCGCCCAAGACCAAGACGCAACCAAAATCCAGCAGTTCAAAATATATGGCCCAGAATTTACCTGGGAAAAACATGAAAAAACATGAACAAGTTAACAAGTTGGACCCCTCCCACCCCTTTTCCCAATTACATCTGCTAGCATCGGCTGAGTGACACCTCCGGCTGCCCTCTAAGCTGCTCATGGATGGCAACCGCACTGGCCATCTTGCTGATGCCACCCTTCGCTGAGGGACGGTAGCAGAACATGGCCAGAATGTCGCAGATCCCTTCACCACGCGCAGCTGGGATGGAAGAATCATTGTGCAAGAACTGATCCTGCCAAAGCCCGAAGTTCAATGGCAGTACTATCTATGGATGACATATCCATCAACCCATTCATCAAAGTTTCTATCCAATGATGTATGTATATATATATATATGCAAATGCACACACTGCACATACATCTGGAAAGATTCAATTACCCTACAATTACCATCCTATACCATCCGTGATCCACGCACAGTTCTTCAACGTTCATGTGTTTTTTTGCTAGATCATGCTAGATCCATTTGAAGTGTGAGCATAAATGGATTAGCGGAGAAACCATGGCAGGAGTAGTGGGAACATCACCCAGCGGTTCAACGAAACCACCGGACTCATGTTCCCGTAATTGAAATTGGGTTTTTTCTGCCCCCTTAATATAAAAGCCCCAGTGACTAGAGCCACAGCGATATGGGCTACAAGCTACAGTATAGGAAACTAACTATGTTTGTTGGCCACATGGCTTTGACTGAAAATCATGGGCAACCCCCATTCCATCCACTGTCCTATTTTTCTCATGGTCCGAATGAAGTGGCCATATTTTACAGGTATATCCCATTTTCACACATACCCAAATATCACAGATATAATGTAAATATGATAATATCCCATTGTACCCCCGTTTGAATAGGGAAATATAAGGAAAATCATGATGAACCAATGGATTCAGAGCTAGCCTATCTTCACCCAGAAAAGTTGTTCCATGTCCTTGGCATTTCTATAGCCCCGGCGCAGGGTATGCTTCGCGGCCAGGACTTCCGGTGTCTTGGCCGTCTCGACTCGCGCAGAAATCTCCTGGAAGTCTTTGGAAGGTGCCCCTCCCCAGTTCGTTAGCTGACTTGGTGAACATTACTCTGGTAAATTCTATTATATGGTTGATGGTAGGTATATCTAGGTGAATTCTATGGGTTTATGGTAGGTATCTATATATATATGGTTTAACTATGATTCAACTATGGCGTGACTATGGTGGTTTATGGTAGATATATCTATATCTAATTATACATCTATACATCTATATCTATATATATACTGTATATAGTGAGTGGATGCTGGTGTTTGTAAACCAACCTGCAACTGGGGTCACCAACTTGTAGGGCAGACGGTCAGCAAATGTTCCACAGATGGAAATATTCAGGGCAATATTAATGGATATGAATGGCATATGGGATATGAATCTATATATATATAATATATATTATGACTGGGATATGGATCGAAGTGGCCCAAATTGCTTGAAAGCCCAAACTGATGTTAGTCCTTCGATGCAAGCGCAACGCGTGTGTTCAATCGCTCTCGGAATCCCAACTGTTGGATTGGGAGATGGCGCTACGAGCATGTTAGAGTTCTATACATTGTTAGCAACCATTCCAAGATAATCCAAGATGTATATCCTGACTTCATTAACCATTGGACCATGGTTTTTTCCAACCGAAGTACATGACAACTGAAATTAATGTAAACCATTCCATGTTACAAGCTGTATATCTTGATAGGAAGCATCCCAGTCGAATATCCCAATGCTTAATCCCAAGCTTTGGAGCCCAAATTGAATCCACCCAATCCAGCGAATCCACCCTTCCTGCAGGTCCGTTGATTGTATAACAGGGCGACCCAATTGAGCACCTGCTGCTTGGTGGTGGACTAGTTGAGGCCAGTAATGTGGTCCCGAGATTGTAAACCTTAGATGTTTCTACCCCCAAAAAAAGATGCAGAAAAGTGAACATGGATGAAAATGCTGAGATTACCATGTTTGGGGGTAGAAACATCCAAGGTTATACATCCAGATAATTACCCATGGTGAGATTACTAAAGTGTATCTTTTTGGGGTTAGTATACAACCACACCTAATGATCCCCATCCCCTAAATAACTACCATGGCTTTTGGGAGGTATTTGTTACTATCTCAGAAAGGATTTTTATCCGCTTAGAGGCTTTACAAACCTTTTCTAAACATTCGGTATTGACATTACCTATTGCACAACATCACTGCGTCCTCTCAGCTTTGGGTCAACAGTTGGTCTCCCCAATTTACAACCACTGTGACCACCAACAGCATCCAACAGCAGAGCTACAGCCCTCTGCACCGTTCCTTCGGGGAAACCACTAGAGTCACTAGAATTGGTAAACCCAATGATAAACTAATATAGCTATTGAAAATGGTGATTTATAGTGGAATTTCCCATTAAAAATTGTGATTTTCCATAGCTATGTTAGTTTACCAGAGGGTAAACCCAATGATAAACCTCCAATTGGGTGATGGTTCATATACAATCGATAAAAATGCCGGTCACATCCCATCACCAAGCCACACAGCCCAAGGAAGGCGCGTTCACAGACGTCTTCACCCACGTTCTCCAGCCAGCCGGGAGGGAAACGAAGCAGGACTGCGCCACTGCCCTGTTGCAGTTCCTGGAAAATGTTCTTCAAACCTGGGGGAATGGGAGGCGAGTCTGGAAAAATGGCTGATGATTGGTGATGAATTCTTAAATTTGTCTGGTTTGAAGAACTGGTAAAACTAGTACCATCCAGTTGAACTGGAGGCACAAAGCATGGAATGGAGAACTGAAAAAGGTCCACTTCCATATGGATTGCTTTTTCTACCCCTCATGAAGATAGCAGGGAATGCCCAGTTTTGGGGAGAAGTTTCAATTGGTCAATGAGCTATGTATAGATGGGCGGCGTTTTGGATAGCTTTGTCAAAATACCGGAGGGTACACTATCTGAACCTGCAGAACTGGTTTCTTTCGCCAGGGACGCTCTTTTACTCTCGAGGAGATCTTGGGAAAGCCATTCCGTGCCAGTTCTTTCAGTGACTGGTCTTTGGAGCTTTCCAGGCTATCCTTGATATCATCCACCACATCTGCGAAATCCTCAGTCGTGGCAAAAAAGAGCCGGAGACTTCGGGCAGTCAGTGGTTCAAGAACCGAAATAAATGACAAGAATCTATGGGATTCATATGGATTCATGGTTGCTACTAATACTACTAGAAAGCAAAGAAAACTCAGCAAGTCACTGCAGATATCCTCAGAAAATGTGGCACCTCAGATAGCCTCACTCTCCAAATTCAAGGCACCCAACCTGGTTTTCTCACGTTGGTGGCTTGCTGGAAAATACCCCATGTTCATAGATGATGTTCCCAGCTATAAACATCTATAAAACCACCATAAAAACCACCAAAACCACCATAAAAGGCCAGGTTCCCAGCATTTCACGTCATCCTTGGACTTGGGCGCATCCATCAGCTTTTCATGAGGGCTGGTGCAAACACAGGTATCCATATGATGCCATATGCATTATACAGTTCTACATACTGATGATCGATGTGTGAACATATACATTTATAGCTGATATCCACTCAAGACCGATCTTGTTTCGGTTCAAGGAACTTGTTAAGTTAGTTTAAATTGGAGTGCCTGTCTATACGCATGCTACATATGTGATGACTTGTTTTTTTTGATCTTGTCAGTTCCACCGTCCAAATCCGGGAACCAGAGGAGCTTCGTCAACTGATACCAGGAAAAGCAATGATGATCAGCCCATGGCCGTTTTTTAAAGTGAATAATGGTGAATATGAAATTCTGGTTGGTGGTTTCAACCCCTCTGAAAAATATGAAAGTCAGTTGGGATGATGACATTCCCAATATATGGAAAATATATAAAATGTTCCAAACCACCAACCAGAATATGTCCCTTTTATGAGAAATTCAAAGGACTGACTGACCTACCAAGCAAGGTTTTCCTATAAACGATCGTCGAGCACTGTGGCCAAATGATCGCTCTGTTTGAGGTCCTGCTTCAATGTTCAACCGCAATAACGAACCAATCATTCAAAGTTTGCTAATGAAAGAATGTTTAACAAGCGTGAAACCATCCACTTGTTGGTCTCCCATGTTCCAGTGAGTATTGTCCTCATTTTAGAATGTGTATATCATTTTATCCCATACCCCAGCAGCATTTTACCAAAAGATACCATGGTTGCTGGGGATAAAGCCGGTTCCAATCCATGCAGGCACCTTTGTAGGCCACACAACATGCTGCGGAAAAGACCTGCAGGATGCGGTGCCAAACGACACCAACCTTGGAAAGGACCTGGGGGAAGTATAGCTGCGTAAGCTCGTGATTTGATTATAGTAGACTTAGTAAACTTCTATGTTTACTTGGAAAGATTGAGTTCGGTATAAACATGTATAAAGCATTGGCAATCTATATATTGATCCTGTTGCTATAGTTTCAAGGTATACAAGCAACCAAATCCTTTGGCACAAGAATGAGGTGTGGGGAAGTAGGGTCCAGTAGGGTGAAGGAGAACAACCGAAAACCTGCGGCAAATGTTGGTCCAAATTTAAGACCAAAGGATACCAAAGGCCATAGATGTTGGGTTTCAAGTTTTAACCCGTCCATGTTTGACCTTAAATATCTTGATCCAGTTTTTAATCCATATGTTTTAACCGTTGTTTAACCCATCTCATGGATTGCTTGTGAGTCGTACAACCAGCTGCCACCTCGGCAACAGGGGCCGAGCAGGACGGGATAATACAGCAGCAGGTGCTGTAGAACCTCGGTCCAGTGATCGCCATTGGATCTGTAGTGATTCCACAGCTGGTGGCTCTAAATAGAGCCACAGTCACGAACCATGGAATCATAAATAGTTTATATAATAAATAATACGATTTATAATACTTTCTAAAGCTGTATATAAATAGTCAGGCTTTTCATATTTATTCATATTTCATGCTGTTTGAATCTGTTTGACTTATTAGATTCACACATACCCCCCACGGCCCCACGTTGCTTGATATTCCCAGAAGACAAGAACATACTGTGGATGGAAGAGATCCTGCACCACCTTGGATGGTTGAAACCCTTTAAATAATGGGATAAACCATCTATCAACTGGTGCAGGATTTCTTCCATCCACAGTATTTCAGCCAAAGCTGCTCACTGCAGCGCCCGTTCCAGTGGTAAGAGTCGGCGGTGGAGTGACACCGCTGCGGTTGACACTCGGCCTTGAGAAGTCTAGAAAACCCTCGGACAAAGATGGAAGCCTTGCCTATGGCATGCTAAAACATTAAAACGTATATTGAATGTCAACGGTTTGTGCGACTGTGAGAGATGTCTCTTTTGGGAGTCTCCACAGGAGCACTGCAGATCCAGAAAGCCGTCAGTAATTTTGGACGGGATGATCAGCAGCAAAGTGGCAAAACGATCCATCGTAAGAAAGGCTGAAAGTTGGTAGGTTGGTATACTAAAAAATTAAAGTTCATAGTGCAATAGTACGTTTATCAATCGTGAGATAGTATTCCCGTACCGAAAATACGGTAACTACATCTAAATATACGGATTTTCAAATACACGAACTGGCATTTTAGACTACCTCCGGGAAGGTTTTCCTTGGCCCGCCCTTAAAATTTAAACATATGGAATCCAATTTATTAAAAATTATACGGATGGAACTGGTGTTGCATAATGTTGCATACTACCTCCGGGGTCTGGTGGTCTGGCCCATTTAAATGTCGTTACCGTATAAATATCTATATTTATACAAACCTGTATGATTAATATACTGGGATGTTGGCCACACAAAGAAGTAAAACATACCACCAGTGCCATGCACTTCTAGTATACTATTGCCATTCATTGTTGGCAGTTGTTTTAATTCTTCCTTGGGCGTGTCGGACCCTCACATTTACATGGAAAATGCCGATCAAACATTGCCATTATTCCCAGACAAAAGCCACTTAGGTTCTGAGAATATGGTACCTCTCAATCCATTCAATGGCCGAAGGTATACCGGTATATGGTATATCCCGTGTCCCGCTTGGACACCTTGGACGCTTGAAACGTCACCGTTGAAATGTAACCCTTCCTCACCTGGAAAAGCTTCGCTGACGCCGCTCCAGCATTTGCTGCACCTCAATTGACACATTCCAAAATTATAGTCGCGACTATAAAGACCAGTGGTGTTATATCATCACCTCATGAGATATAAAGAGTATCTACTCAAATTCATGCCAAAAGTTGTGTCGTTCAGTGCTGCTGATACAGTATATAACTATATATACGTATATATAACTCATGTATTCATGTTGATAAAATAGTGACTTATCTCATTTTGGATGGGGAAGTATGCAACCATTACCGCCAGTTGCTTGGAACTTCTGATGCCTCAGAACTGCAGCCACACATCCCGCTAAACTTGCCGTAAGCAAAGATGGCAATGTTGCTGAAAACAATGGTCAAACAATATATGGGATAATATGGGATAATATAGGATAATATAGGATAATATAGGATAATATAGGATAATTTGGGATAATATGGGATAATATGGGATAATATAAACCATCTGTTTTTTCAAGGTTTTCTTTTCCAATGGTCAAACAAAATCACCTACGGATGATTTAAAATGAAGGGGCCTGGGCCGCCACACTCGCGCGGCACTCAACTCAGCCAAGTTTTGGTCTCCTGGGAATTCTGGAGTTTCCATCGCCAAGTCGCTGTCAAAGCAACCCCATGCATAGATATAGATAAATTAGATATAGATTCTAATATTATAGATAGATATAGTATATCAGTATATCATAGTACATCTATAATTTATACATATGTAGATGTATGAAATATGTGCATACGTATGAGAATGGTTCAAAATGAACGTCCACCCCAATAAGCTTTTCATGCTTAATTCACAAAAAGGACATGCCATGACTGGATGATCTGGGGGTACCCCCAGCCGTTATGGGTTTCCTAATCACATATGTTCATACCCATGTATTGTTGATGGTATATACTCATATATGAATGGTATAAAATGGTATAAAATGATATAAAATGGTATATAATTATCCATATATGTACCTATATATTCGGACACCTCCATATAAACTGGAAACCACCAATGAGTTTGCTGCCGCGCCGTCCTGAGCTTCCCTGTGGCACCTCTGGCAGCGCGGTCGGCAGTTCGATCAAAGGACTTCCCACCTCAGCGAGGACAAAGGGGATGACATGGGGCATGGTCAATGGATCATAATGTGGATAATAATATGGGATAATATGGGATAATAATGTGGGATAATATGGGATAATCATAGGATTAAGCATCAACAAAATAGATATGGTTGAATTCCAAATATGGAATTTTCTGGATGAATCAATGGGAAGCATCTGGGATTCCCAGACATTCTGCGCCAGCCAATCTCCCACGGGAGGCTGCCAATCCTCAGAGTCAACCCAGAAATGTTGCTGGTTGTTGGTTGACCTACCCCTCTGAAAAATATGAAAGTCAGTTGGGATGATGACATTCCCAATATATGGAAAAATATACAAAATGTTCCAAACCACCAACCAGATGACATCATGAGGCTTTTTCTCAGGGACATTTTGTTGGGGATTTTTGAAGCAACGGAATTGGGATCCCAGAAATATGAAAATCAATTGAGGATCATCATCTCAGCTGGAGAAATAAACATGAAACTGCCATCTGCTGGCCTTGGTTTTCCCCGGGGGTGCCTCAGGGACCATCTGGATGGTTGATTCACAGCCGGGTCCCCAGGCTTTCTCGCCATCCATGGCACTCACATGATGTGCTGGCGAGGCCCTGTGGGCCTTTGTCCATGCTCTGGAACAGTATAACTTTGGCGGTCCAAAACTTTGCTGCAAGCACCCGCATAGAGTCTAGAGAGGGAATTGTGACTGTTTGGAAAGGTCTAGATTTCAGCAGCATAGAAAAGCCACCTGATCAACCTAAACCGGTAAGCTTGGAGGATAGTATGTTTCTTGCAGAGGTATCTGTCAAGCTTGTCGGGCCACGGCAATAACCGGAAACATCATCGTGTCTCATGACCACAGCCCCCTTAAAAAACTGGTGGATGGCCCTGGCTCTGACCTTCCGTTGCTGTGGAACTGAAATTTAACTTCCACTGGAACCTGTGGATGCCAATATGGCTTTGTCATGCAGTGAAAATAGGCTAGCCCAAAATCCACTGGTTTATCTGATTTATCATCATGTTGCATGTATATTATTCCCTTTTTTTAAAACACACCCAAACGTCATATGAACTTCATGAGGGTATAATAAACATGGTCATATCCCACTATGCCCCACTATCTCCCTCTTATGACTGGGTTTTATTCATGGTTTTATACCCATCCTTGATGCGTATCCCCATTGTCATCCCCATCGTTCCAGCTGTTTTCCAGCGATGATCCACGGTTTCACTGCATGCCCGGTAGGTAGTCATCTATCTCGGCCCAGGACAACCCATGTCTTGGTCATCTCCCAGTTGGCAGTTTTTCACTGAGATTTGCCACATGTTTTTGGCGAAAACACGAAAACGAAGAGATCATTGCTTCACATCCCCAAAAAATTGTTGGGGGAAAGATGAGGAGATCAAATATGGTTGTACCCTCTGGTAAATAAAAAAGATAACTATGGAAAAGAGGCTACTTGATAGGGATTTGCCAATCTACATCCAGGTGTTGAAGCTACATCCAGGTCTTCAGGAGCAGATATCGGACCAACAGTCACTCGTGTAGAATCTGAAAATAAAGAACGGCATCCTGGGCGTCCTTGCACGGTTCTCAAGGTATTACACCATGCTCACTTGGCCATTCCGAGAATGGCCACTGCTGCTATGTCACAGTGCGGGGCAGCATCAGTTTGGAGAACTAGCATGATAACCTTCCTTGTAAGGGAAAACGGACTCTCTGAGTAGACATGCTTGGACATCCTCGTACTCAGGTGTTCAATTCCTAGGTCAAATCATATTTCACGTGGAAGTCGCATGGAGGTCTCGTGGTGTTCAACATTTACAAGTCATGTACTGTGAACTTACAAGAACAAAACGCACACAAGTAGCACCGTAACATGAAAGCTAAGAAAAAGAAAAAAAAACATTGGAGGATGCATCTCCATCGCATCAAAGAGAGAATGAAAGATCATTGCCAGAGCACGCATACATGAGTAGCCCATCTATATAACACCACAAAAAATCTCCATCTTCTCCCCCTTGTTGATCGTTGGCCAGGCCAGAAAGGTTGAATGCAGCCATGGCCATGGGATGCTATGTCTATTTTCTGGGTATCAGAGGTCTGATTTGTTATGGATTTATCAACTATCATGGGATAATAGGGTCTATCTGATAGGTCTATCTGATAGTTCGATGGGTCAATGGTAAGCGACTACCAAAACAGATCAAGCCACGGATAGAGATGATCCATTTTGGAATGAGCTGCGCATGCTTGGCGGAGAGCAAAGAAAATCTGAAACCAAGTTGTACATCGTGTAAAATGGGTTAGAGTCCTCTTTGCTACATCTGCGCCTGATTTCAGTTTACCTTCAGCAATAGTTCGCAAGGATATATTCTTTGTTTCTGGGTCCCTCCAATTGGGTGGTCCCAAATAATCTCAATTCATCCAGAAAGCGATGGTCAGCCCTGCTAGGATCATCCTGAAGATAGCCAAGTGTTCAGAATCTGAAATATGCTCGGTCATTTCCCGTCCCTCTATATGTATGCATGCATGCATGCATGCATGCATGCATGTATGTATGTATTTATATATATATATATATATATGTATTTATATATGTAAGTATTTATGTATGTATGTATGTATGTATGTATGTATGTACGTACATCCTTTCATCATCCTTAGTGTTTTCTTACTTTTAAGGCTTCAAAGCCCAACTACTAACCCTACCATTTCGCTAATTGCTTTGGGATCTTCCCACTTGTCACAGCTACATGTTCCAAGCTCATTGGCCACCGCCGGCTGTGTGGATAGCACATTTTTTAGCGGCGCTCAACTGATGAAGGAGCGGACCTGGCTGGAAAACCCAAAGCCCCGAAAGAAAAAAAGAACCGTGAAATCCTACTGAAATAATATTTGGTGGTGAATGGATGATGATAAGCCCAGTTATACCAGGTATTACTGTTAGTTATATTCATCACTTTTCATCACTTTTCTATAATTTTGGTGGTGAATGGATGATGATAAGCCCAGTGTATATTGGATAGTATCACCATCGAAGCAATCATCAACCAACAGCGGTAGATCGCAGCCACTGCTCGATTGATTCCGATTGATTGCACAATCCAAAGGTTCAAAATAACACCTTCACTTCCCAGTTTCTTTTCTTTGTCATGGAAGCCTTTCTCCTTTCTCCTCCAGCATGCAGAATCATGATGAATCATGCATCCTCCAGCTTTGGGAAATTCATGATGTTGACTCTGGAGATTTGGGATCCACAGCTGTTCATTCTGCAGCTGCACTGCTCGCCTCATTTTGCCTGCTTGTTGGGACAAACGGCTTGGTGCACCTGGATGGCTGAAAAATTGGCTCAAGATTCACCGATGTATACTGATTTATTAAATCGTTTTCCCTTGAAAATAGCCATTTAAGGATCCATTTAGGTATACAGCATTTTCAGACCAAGATCGAAGTTTGATGAAAGCCGAAAGTCATGCCCCGCACCCCGCAGGAATCAGGGTCTTCACCAAGGTAAGATACGCGAGGTGTGCCAACAGAACTCATCAAAGCTTGGGTTTTAACCATCCAACTGGCGTTTAACCCAATCAAGCTGGGGGTTGCATGATGGATGAGCAGGATGATGGCAATATTGACAAACAAAATGTGGGGATATTTGGGGTCGGAATTGGGTCCAAACATCTTCAATTTGACCCTAGAAATTCAAAAAACAGAACGCATAAAATTGATGGCAAACATCCATCTTCCCTATCCCTTGGGTCAAAAGATCCATCCCAAAAAAGTCCACCATCCCCAAAGCCCTGCAGCTGCATTCACCTTCCAGCCTTTTTTCTGACAGTGCCTGGCAGGCTGGCAGAGAACATTCGTCAACACTTGGGTGTGTTTGAGAAATGTGGAAAAACTCTCATGTGGTCTTGTTTAATATGTTTGATAGGAAAGATGACGATAATCCAGTGGATTTGGGGATACCATCTTTTAAGACACGCCCACATGAAGGTTTCAGCTCATTGAAACAACATCCCAACTGCGCAATAGATCGCCAACTGCCTACTACAGTAGAAGGTCTGCTTGCAAGTGCACCTCGGATTGCCAAGTTGAAGTCTGGCAGAATCTCAACTATGGCTCGAACAGCAACCTGCCCTTGATCTACTTTTGGGGAAAATCAAGCCGCTCCGGAATACCATTGACATCCACCTACCATCATCATCTATCTATTTGTTGTTCAATGGCTATATCTGGATGATTTTGAAATAAGTCCCAGACCTGATTTAAAGTGTATTGTATATCAAGTTTTGGGATGATTTGGGTATTATTATCCTAAACAGCTATCTATATTGAAGGCAAGAATCTGTCTGCTTTCCCCAATGGTCATCATAAGTTTTTTGCGACAGAATTTAAGGCCAGTTGGGATAGTTGGGCGTGTCCGTTTTGCATCAGAAGACTGATGACAATCAGGAAATGAAGCTTTCCTGAAATGGGGTACCCCTAGTTATCATCCATTTTAATTAGGATTTTCCATGAAATAAACCATCCAGCTGTTGGGGTACCCCCATGACTATGGAAACCCCGAAAAAATCCTTTTGACTTAATCCCTGAGGTTCGATCTGCTGCATTTGCACCAGCCATCTTTGACAAACGTTGCAAGTAACGGCCTGCGCTGGGAGCCCTAGATTGAAGGCTATATATGGGGGTTTCCATAAATGGTGGTACCCCAAAATAGATGGTTTATAATGGTAAACCCTATAAAAATTAATGATTTTCTGGGGTACCACCATTTTAGGAAACACCCATATAATTTCCATACCAACCTCAACAGAAAAAAAAAAACTTGCTTCAATGGGCCAAAAAGGAATCAAAAGGTGGAAAGACTGCGTCTCTTATTAACAAAATCAACCACTGAATTTGAATATCATGGAAAAGTTCTGGAAATGAAATTGGGCATCCAGAGATTGAGGAATCCTGCAAGTCTGCAGTTGAACCAATTCTAGCATGGTCGGACTGGTTAATCAATCGGGATTCGAATGATGGGTTATAGAAATTCCCTATCAACCATCAACCACTAACTACCCTCCAGTAAACTAACATAGCTATTGAAAATGGCCATAGAAATATGTGATTTACCCATTAAAAAAAATGTGATTTTCCATGGTAAACCCAATAACAAGACATCCAATTTGGGATGACGATAAACTATCCATTTTTTATGATCATAAAATCCAATTGAATGATCATGGGATCATCAACTCCAGGGATATCAACTATCCATTTCTGGTACCCTTCTCTGGGTAAATTAAAATAAATCCCTTACCCTCTGGTAAACTAACAGTTTGCTATGGAAAACCACCATGTTTAATCAGTAAATCAACGAACTAAATGGATCTAAATGGCAAGTTTCAAAGGCTATGTTAGATCCCAACGCCGCCCCCAGGCAACTGGTAACGGAACCCCTTTTTTCGTTTTTGGGGTGGGGTGGAGGATGTTAACGTCCCTGTGAACTTCGGGGTTGCCTGGGTTATATATATACATATATTTACAATATTACACAGTGAAAGTCACATTTAGATACATATATATATATATAAACATGTGCATACATATACATTCATTTTCATTATTGTATACATACAAATGTAATTACATATCTTCTTGTTTGTTTATATTTATGCACATAAATATATTTCTCACTTACGTGTATATATATATATATCACGTGTATGTGTGTATATATAATATACATATATATATATATATACTCATGTTTGGACAACTTAAATTAACTTGCCGGGGAATGTTCCATTGCACTTTCTCAAACAATTGGCCAAAGCTTGCAACGCTCGCTGATAATGGCGCAAAAACAAAAGAGCACAAGGCGCAAAGAACACAAGGCGTCAAAAAACACCAGTTGCCCAAGGGCGGCGCGACCTATGTTAGATTACCAGATGGTACCTGAAAAGTTTGGCAATTTGTGGGATAGTTACAGTACCCCCTTTTCATTCAACATCATCACTGAGGTCGTTACAAGTCATCCTTAAACATTATAGCTATTATGCAATATTATATATATATATATATTAAAACCCTAAAATGATTAATCATGTTTAACCATCATTAGTAACCATGAATAACAATAAATAACCATGAATGTCCCATGATATATCTAATATCAATGATTTATAAATGGTGTTAATAGCCGATGATTTACGATTATAAGTTTATCCCTTTATATATCCAGAGAATTTTCCCATAATAATCATATACATCCATTACTATCCAAATAATAAATCATTGCTATTACCATCAAATATAGAAATAATTATCCAATAGTAATGGTCTTTTTCCAGACTCTGGCTATTATGTATGAATAGTCAATAGTAATCCACAACTAATGGGCTTGCCCATGATTACATTAATAATGACCATTAACCATGATTATATTATCAATTAGCCATTCATTATATTATCCGTTAACCTACAATTATATTAATAATGACCATGATTAGTTGTTATAAATGGGTTATAATCCCATTAACTATAGATATATCACATATAAACCATAGTTGGTTGGTGGTTGACCTACCCCTCTGAAAAAATATGAATTCGTCAGTTGGGATGATGACATTCCCAACTAAATGGAAACATAAAATTCATGTTCCAAACCACCAATCAGATAGTTATTATTATTAGTTATAGTGGGTTATAATCCCATTAACTATAGATATATCACCAATAAACCATAGTTATTGGATGTTATTGGACTTATGAACCATTATGAACCAACTGGAATTTTCGAACGACCCATGAAATCCGCACCCGGCCGATCCTGTGCCGGGAACTTGGCGGTCGATAGGAAGGTCGCATAATGGCTCTGGACATCTTCCTGGCCGCGCTGGGAAATTCACCATGGCGCTGAATCAACGGGTCAAATCCTGGGAAAATCCATGGAAAACCCATGGAAAACCCATGGAAAATCCCTGGAATTTGGAGGTGTTTATAGCTAGGAAAATCTCAAATTCAATAGGTTGATTACTGGATGTTGTTTCAGTCTGCGCCAAAAATGAGTGTGCATTACGCGCAAAAAGTCAACCCAACAAAAACATGTGTTCCATTGTGTTGCTGTAATTTCCTGCATACCTTCCCCAAAAATAGATTGCAACAATGGTTGTTGATGCTGTTAATTGTGGTTGCTACCCTCTGGATCCCTCTGGTAATTTAACATAGCTATTGAACATGGCCATAGAAATAGTTGATTTACCCATTACTGTAAAAATGGTGGATCTTTCCACAGTTATGTAACAGTTTACCAGAGGGTAATGACTATAATAATATGATCATCCCATCTTATCCATTAACATCCCATTGCAATGGTTAATAATGACGAATGTTGGGGTACCCTACTTCCCTACACGCTCTGGTACCAAGAAAATTCACGGAGTCCGAAAAATCGAAAAGAGAACCAGTCACGAGCATCCAGAAGCCATCACTGGGTACAATCACTAACCAGCCATGGTGGGGGTTTCCTCAAAATGGGGGGTACCCCAACAGCTGGATGGTTTATTTCATGGAAAATCGACAAAAATGGATGATAACTGGGGGTACCAGCCATGGTGGTCTTGATGGGCTCAATCTGTTGATCTTCCCATGTTTGGCATGCCATCCACCACCAACAATCACCCAGTCTGGTTGTTCCAATCAGCTTCCTTGTTATACAAAATCTATCAAAATCTCTCAAGGGATATCTGGCTTTGTCTGAAAATGGGAAACACCAGTCTTTGATGTCGAATTATCATGTTCCCCATTGTTTGTTGGCCATATGTGGGTTTGTCCAAAAACAGGGTACCCCGATGTCTACTTTTTATCGTAACTCCCTTTACAATGCCAATTTAGGGGTATACCCCAGTACAGTATATCTCATTTCCAGACACACCCATTTCCGGGGGTCGGTCAATCCCCTGAGATAGACCCCACAAAAACATGCCAGCCGATGCATCACGATCGCCATCCACTAGCCTCAATACTGGGCCACGCTGCCATTGGGGCAGGCGTCTGCTGGTAGTTGACTCGACCCTAGGAAAAGATGTTGGAGTCACTGGGGATGGTTCACCATCATCATCATCCAGCCGTTCAGGTTGTACAACTCAAATTTTCTCAAACAGACTTGGCGCTTTTCAGCAATTTCAATCACCCAGCCATCCTCCAATTTCAACAAGACCCAAGCAGCTTTTCGTAGTTCTTCATCTCATCGGGATAGTTAGTCCACTCACTGCCGTCCGCAAAGTGCATGATCATGCAAGTCATGTTATCGCGGCTGTTCCTGCCATGACCAACCCCTGGTGGGTGACCAAATGGTAACATTTTTAAGGATTCCACATGTATGCCGATGTAAAGAAAACTAAATATGTGAATATGGGTATATAGTTACATGTGTATACATATATATATATATAATACATATATGAAGATATGTATGTATACACATATGCAATTATGTGTATATATGTATATTATGTATATATATATACGCTTATATATATATATTACCTGTGAATTTTATATAGGGGTGAACGATCTGCCCGTGTTTACCACAGCTCATCGATCCCATCCATTTCTTGTAGACAATCCTTCCCCTCTTTTGGATATCATCAACCAATCATATCAGCCATTGCTTTCAACATAAAACCACCAATTCATTACCACCTCAGCCGGCCTCACCCCCAACAGGTCTGGGCCAACAACCACCAACCAAGCAGCGGGGCACCTCTGAAGACACTGCCTCAAAATCTCCGCTGAGATGTCTCCCAGGTCACTCTCCGAGGTCAAAGCATCGCACACAAACTGTGCCTGGGTGGCGGCGCGATGCGTAGCCATGCGTAGCGATGCGTAGTTCTTGGATCCCATGGATTTCTGATAAACCCTCTGTGATCTGCCGGAAAATGAAGTATGTGTGTGTGTGTATGATTGTGTATGTATGTGTATATATATATATGTATGTATGTGTGTGTGTGGCACCCCATATATATATATATACGCAGAACATATTGTGACTCTGGATACTTATATAAATCACTCTCAAGATTGAATGGTCAACGCAACAGAGGCATAACCATATTCAAAATTCCATCAGCTGAAGATCCTGCACCCCCTGAGTGTCGCACCACCTCTTCTGCAGTCATCACCTAAGTTTGTGAGTCACAGGTCCAAAGAGCCCTGGCTGAAAAGGTGGCATCAGAGCATCCAGTGTCTTTTTGCCGTTCATCATCCAAAGATTATGGGAAATGGCCCATTTATAGATGGTTTTCCTATTAAAAATGGTGATTTTCTATAGCTATGTTAAATTACCAGAGGGTATGGCTGGAGATTTTATCCCCACGCAAGAAATGGGAAGTTGGAAAATCTGAGGGAAAAGTGGCGCCATGACCCTGGATGATCGATTTGTCAGCCTGGTCTTCAAGGCGAAGCCCGCCTTACCAAAGAAGTGCTTCATCAAATCAGGTTTAACCTTCAATACCAGTGTATCATATTAATACCAATTTTAGTACCCAACAAATTCTCATCATGGGGATATATGGAGATATAGTATTGATCTACTGTTATTGTATGCGTATGTATACAATTGTGTATATATACATATATAATACATTTATATACACCATTGTACCCCCAATTATTATTTTTCCAGTGTATCTCCATTACATCCCCCCATTATATTCCCATTTTATCCAAGTCAGATCTCCATCTTTTCGTTCTCCCACCCCTTCTGACTGCTGCTGGGAAACGTCCCAAATGCCATCACAACCCAGGATACACAGACTTCCAGGCCTCAACGGTTCAGCTGTTCATCCCTCCAAAAAGCTGGGGAACATCAACATCAACCCACATCATACAGCTAGGGCTGGTCATTGACCTGTATGTCTGCTGTCGCCAGAAACTGACCATAAACTGCATTGAAAAGGTGACGAAAAATATCGGCTAACCAGACCCAGGGTCACATGAAGCACTGAAAGCGGGGCAATAATATCAGCAGTGTGATTATCAGGATTGATGAAGCCAACAAAAACTAGAATATCATTCGCAATACTGTATCTGGTGGATGGTTTCAGGCCATCCCAAATAGATGTGCTCAATGGGAACAATCCTCCTCACTCAAACCAATGTGTAATCCTTCCACTGGAGCTAGCACGTTTAGAACCTGTAACAGTAAACATAAAGGTTTTAATTCCGCCGTTGTTGTATAAAGACTGTCAATATTGTCTGGATAGTTCCTCGAACATGCGCTTTCCAACATGTACAATCTTGCACTTGACAGACCTTCAATGCTCAGAGTTCGGGCGCAGCATGGCGGACTTGAGGCCCAAACGTCACAGCTGAAACTTCGTAGATGTCCGGGATACAAGACACCTGCAAGCAGAAGCCATCTGGATAGAGGGCCATTTGGGACATCTATATATTATATATATATATCCTCTGGTACTCAAACATGGCAATGGAAATCCACCATGCATAATCATATTTATACATTATTTCATGATTTTCCCATGAAGACTTTAAACCTCCATTGAGTTCAGGGATTTCCTAGTCAGACATTTTTGATGACCGGAGGGCATCCTGGGTGTTGGGGTCTAGCCTTTTGCTCGCCGACGGGCTTTTGACCTCAGGCAAACACATACACAACAGATGCAAACTCTCTCATGTGCTCGTGAAACTCTTAGTACTTCTTTGGCTCCCCATTTAAAATGGAATATGGAGGTTTCCTGAGTCATAGAGCTACCCCATTGATCATCCATTTTTATAGGTTTTTTTCGTGGATTTTTGCATGACACAAACCATCCAGCTGTTGGGGGTCGCACATGGAAACCCCGCTGATCCAGGGCTCAGACCGTCAGCTTTGTATTCGAAATCGCCCAAGCCTCTACTGACCTTGGCCAGTTGAGCTGGATACACCAAAACAATGGCGAGCAAAAACATCATGATGATTCCCTTTTTTATATATTATTTATTTATCTATTCATTCATTCATTCATTCATTTATTTTATTATGTACTGGTTTATTTATTCATTTATCTATTTATTAATTTATTCATTATTATCATTATTATTAGTAGTAGCAGTAGTAGTAGTCACAAGGTTTCTCTTGGCTTCAAACCGCCAGGCTCCCATCAAGTCGAGGAGGGTCCTCACATCAATTCGTAGAAATGCTAATTGCACGTCACCACGCGGGTCAAACTCTTCTCTAAATGATAGTACAACCCAGTAATAGCATTAATAATAGTACTAGTAGTAACATGGCAACTGCAGTACCAGGATCTGAACTAGCTGCCGTTACCTCCTTAAATTCAAAATGTTTAGGCGAACTTTCTCCTGAAAATTCGAGCGCTGCTTGCAACAGCAGGAAGCTGCAAGAACAACACCCGTGTTTCTTTCAATCAACTCTGTCCAAAATCCAGACTCCAATGATACTTAAAATCTCCATCATGTTCCAGCATTTTCCATCATTTTTCCAGCATTTTCCTGGAGAATTCTGGCCTTTCTGCCCCATCTTCTGCCCCATCTCCAGCCATCTCCTCGAACGACACGGAGCCGCCAGCGGCTTCGATCCGTCCCTTTTCGGTGGGGTGATCCGGCCTCGGTGGACCCTTTTTGACCATAGATGTTCGACAGAAAACATCTACAAATTCTGGGGGGTTAACATGATTTAAACACAGTTTCTGGAGGTTTTTCTAGGGGTTTAACATGGTTTAACCACAGTTTCTGGAGGTTGAACCACAGTTTCTGGAGGTTCCCCAGAATTTTTGCCATCAAAACGTCTTAAGAAACATGATATGTGGCAATGGTTAGTACTGGTTCATGATTTTTTTTTATTTTTCACGCCCCTGTTTTTTTTTCTAACCCTCATGTTAAGGATCAAAATCATGATAGGCAAAATGCATGTTCTTTTATCATGATATTTGGGGTAAATGATGGTTATAACGGATTTTTTTGTATGGGGATAGAATATAGAATGGGGATATAACAAAAATGAATCTTTGGCTGGCGAGTCTGGTGAGTATATATTATATCAGTTGATAGCAAAAGATTAAAGTACGAACCCAGAAATGGGGAGACAACATGGAAAAAACGTCTTTTTTGGGAGGGAAAAACAAGAACAAAAACAATCAACCAGTGGGAATTCTGATATTTAAATGGCATTTAGATGCATTTAGGGGATTGTATATATATATATTATGCCTTTGTCGGGATTTAAAAAAAAAATGTTGTGTAAACCAATCGGACTCTGATGTGTGTGTGTTTTCCCATCTGTCATAATTCATAAGCTCTACTTGTTGGTAGGAAAAATATCAGTGGGTGTGGTGAATTTGGAGGAGACTTCCCCCGCCGCTTTCCACACCAAGGCCGCCAAGGTGCTTGTGGTCGACCGTCTCAACCACCACCAGTGGCCTCGATCTTAGTGTTTTGGAAAATTGAGATTTTATCGATTTATAGGACCCCCCCAAAAAAAAAATAGACTTTAGCAATTGTCCACTATGTCGGTTTTTTAGTTGTCTACCTTTTAGGTCAGATTCACTGGTTAATGTTGAGTGGTTTCGGTATACCTCAAGCACTTGAAACTTGGATAAATGATGATAAATGACTCACTTTACCTCCCATTCTAGTGATGCACCATTCAGCCGGAGGTAAATTCAGTAGGATTTGTTGGTCAGCCTTTCACCGCAAGTCCGCAGCGACCTTTTTTCTCCGTCCCAAGAGGTCGCATTGGCCAAACCTGCAGCAGAATCCCATCAGGGACTTCCACTTGGCCATAAAGACCCCATCAATTTCTCCATGGCTTGTAACGGTCACATCCCCTGCTAGCAATGAACAATCCCTCGTTGCCGAGTATTTACAGCGAATGTAACATATATCACAACTACAAGAGTGATGTCCACTTCCGTCGTCTATAGAGCCTATAGTCGCAGGTAGGAATTGTGGGACATGTTAGCTACTTATTGCATTCACAATTATAGTTCAATTCGTTAATGATTGATAGGGAATACACACTTTTATAGTCCCAAAAGCCACTCTGAAGTTCCAAAAAGCTGCGTCTAAAAATTGGGTATACCAGCAGTATACCATGGTATACCCCAAATCCATGGGTGATGTTCATCATTTTCCCTATGAAATAATTCCATTTAGGGAGCAACCACCAACTGCTGGCTCTGCACAGCCGCCACAGCACCTGTGGCGGCTCCTGGGACACATCAATTCAAAGTGGATTCCGACTGCATTTCCTCATCTTGCGGAGGTGAGGGGATTGGGTCTCCAATTACCACTGGAAATAGGATGAAAATGGATGAAATTGGGCCTAGAATCCATGTCACTTGGGATGTTTGCATGGGATAACTTTGATTGTTCCTTGCAGGAGTCTGCATGTAGAGTTTTCCATGAGAACCAACCACAAATGACAACAGTTGGACCTGAAATTGGTAGACATCCCGGAACCATAAACTGCAATTTCTGATTGGAAACTCCTTTTCCAGACCCCATTTTTTCGACATTTGTGGGTTCTATGTTGCTTTTCAGGAGGGTTGAGTGACCAAACCAACAACACTTTATGTCTGGGTATTCCTCCAATGCTGTGTCTAGTAACAATACTAAAATATAGTCATAATGCTGGTGGTAACTTTTGGGGCGGGGAGATTTCCAACATCATGTGGACAGTAGGGCCAAGTTCCAACCATTTTTCGGATATCCATCCCATTAGATCCATTAGGACCGGGGAATCTGCGAGACCAAGCTTCCATAATGCCAAACTTATTCAGCTTTCTCGGGACGAAGGGAGCCTCCTCTCGCGTTAGGCCCAGCTCATCACAGGCTTCTAGGAAGAAGCGCGCATGGGCGTGGCTGGAAAACTGCGACTCATTGCACGAGTAGTTCTCACCTGAAAGCAGAAAAAAGTTGGTCCAAGCGGGACAAAAAAAACTTGGGATCTAATCGGCTGAGAAGAAAATGTGACGTTTCTGGCAAAATGAGGACCCAAAAAAAGAGTCTGTGGACACCAAAACGAGTGAGTGTTCCTTTGATCTTAAAATTGGTTTCAGAATGTTTCAGAAACGAGTCGAAGACAAATTCAACAAGTTTGAGACAGTCAAGCATCATGTTGCTGTGCACTCTGTAGCAACTCTGACAAGTCCAGATGCAAACTCGATATACTCGAGATACATTGCCACCACGAAATCCGTCAAAATACATCAAAAAACAAATCAAACAACATCAATAAAGCATCAACAAAACCTCAAAATCCATCAAAAATTTGTTCAAAAAGATCATCAAAAATCCATCTACGACAAAGACCATGAAAAAAAACAAAAATCTCAAGAGGTCTCACTTCTCATCTCTGACTTTGCAGGTCATCAATCCTATTGCAACTAGTGTAGCTCCGTGGCCGATCTTGTGGGTGTACATTCCAGTTTTCAATTTCCTGCAGGGCACCGGCTCAACACCATCTTATTGTTTGAGCCTTGAAATCAGCTCGCACCGAAGGTGCTGGGGCGTGATCTTCCGGATGGCACTCGTAAAAGGTTACAGGTTTACCTGGGGGGGGGGCATTTTTCGGCCAAAACCTCCTGTTTTTGATAGGTCGTGACGCTCGCCTT
>Ga0126342_10001439_pt1 | contig 33480 bp, 28 predicted proteins | sample Cyp1metagenome_FD_92528 | JGI IMG/M metagenome (GOLD analysis project Ga0126342, IMG submission 92528) | Coral microbial communities from Lord Howe Island, Old Settlement Bay, Australia - Cyphastrea 1 metagenome | ecosystem: Host-associated > Invertebrates > Cnidaria > Coral ...
GGGGTTCTCCTTGTTCAGGAGACTACGTACTGTTTGCTGAGCGCCCGACCGGCCCTTGTTCAGGGCTCTCCTTGTTCAGGAGATGCCAGGGGTCGGCGGCAGGGGGCGGCAGCCCTTAATATACATATTTAATTTCTTTAGAACATTTCAGAACTAATAGTTCTGCGCCTTCTGCGCCTTCTAATTCCCTGGTTTAGATAGAGATCTTCAGACATCTACTGAAGTGTCTGACTCGTCTCTGGGCGCTTTGGGGCTGATCTTCCATGATCTTCTGATCGTTCACATGCGCAGTCTGAGGGGCTAAAAGAACGCGGCTCTCCGGAGCATGGCAATGGACCTAGGGGCAGAGGGCTGCAATATTGGAATCCACATGTGTCTACGGTATCTACGGTATCTAGCATGACTGTTGGTACCAAAAAAGAGAGAGAGAGAGGGAGAGAAATTGGAGAAGCAATGAGAAGCACAATCATGCACAGTCTGATGATCGCTCTCCCAAAGACGCCAAGCAACAGAGCAAATCCAGAACGTTAACGACTCCTGCCACAGAATTCCAGGGGCAGCATCCCGTGGTTTCCCATAAGGAAACTGCTATCGAAATTGTGGGTATTTCTGATGTGTTCCATGTCGATTGCACCATATTGCACCAGGGTTACCAGGGTCCTCGGCAATGCGATCGTCATTTTCCGCATCAATCCATAGACTCAGATCGAAAATCACAAGGTACAAGCCCTGCACGTGGGGTTGGACATTTCGAAAAAGAACAGCTCGCAAGTTGTTGGATATGGAGACGTATGAATTGAGAACGTATATGGACTATGTGGAGATACATGGAGAACATGCTCCTATTGCACTGTTGCGTCGTCCCCGAGTCACAATGTTCCATGAGGTCCTGCAGGGGTCCCACCATGTCCCACCACATGTTCCTGTCCCACCTTGTTGCTCATGAAGAGGTGGTGAAGCATGTGATACTCCTGAGACAAAGACGAATCATGACTAATCCAGGACCATTAGCATTTTGATCTGCAATCACCTACAGTACAAGTATTGAAACAACAGGCTCTGGCCAACAGCCTCTACAACTGTATCAATCTAACAGTTTTAGTGAGAAAAAACAATCTGCACTTTGACCCCTTCGATGAACAGAAGTCACATGCGTACAGCACATGCGTACGGCTGCAATCAACACATAGCCACCGACACTCTCAGCTCTCCTCTTGACCGGCAAAATCAAAGGTCTGCAGAGTGATCACCTGAAACACTAGGCAGTGGTTAAAATGCCACAAACGTCATCGGGCAAACTGCGCCCAAAATGCGAAGTCAAGGCTACACAAATGCTAATTGAGATTTATAAGCACCTATAAAACATACTACAATCTAATATCAAAATTATTGTGTTCCAATATGTTCCATTGCTTGTTGCATCCTCTTGTGAGCACTTTTGTTTTGCCCGTCACTTTGCTTCATTTTAATTCCAGGTCACATCTTCAATGTCACCATCTTGCGACCTTAGCAATGAGAACCGGAAGAGGATGATGCTAAAATGTGCTAAACAATGCAAAAGTCACCCAGGCATGATGAAATACGATGAGGATCGATGAGGCATGGGCTTCAACGACTCAAACACATACATTCTTCTACCACCCTCAACAGAAACCAACCAGCCGGCCGTTTGAAGCCTTCCTAGCATAAATCTTGACAAAGTGGCATATGTTTGATGACCAAATCCAAAGGCATCTTAAAACCGCTGCCTTCGCCGTCCTGCTACGAGCTCTTCGTTTCTCGCTGTTTCTTACTCAACTGCCACAAGGTCTCACAAGGTCTTGAACAGTTGTCTAGTCTTGTGACCCATCGATGTAGGAATGTGCCGGATATTTGTGAAACAAGCGAAGTGCTTCTCCTTTTCTACAGTAAAACAGTAAAACGGCTTCGAACATCTTCAAACCGCTTGGTGGTGAGGGGTGTCTGCTTCTGCGCTTCCTCTTTCCACCGCGACGATGCGCAAAAATGAAATCGACCCCCCTTGCCCTTCTCAGCTTCATTTTAAAATATTTCAAACCATCAGTTCGACACATTTATTTCAAGAATATTCAAAACATGTCAGCAATATGTCAGCCAATCTCATCGGATTTCTCCCCGTGAGGTCAGAGACGTTCAGAGAATTTCTGCCGTGTCCTGATCCACTAGCACAGAGCTCCAGCCAGCTGGAGGTACGCCAGTAGAACTGTTGCGTTCACGGCGCTCGCGTTCCACTTCCTGAGGGTCCTCCACTGCTCGGAGTTCAGTTCCGTTATTTGTTTGTGTTGTACAGTATGGTGTTGTATTGTGTTGTAACATGTTACTACGAATGTAGCCAAATTGCTAGCATGATAATTCAAGAAGGTCGGATTCAACTTGTTGAACCTTCTGTGTTCTTAGGTCTATCAACTAGACAGAAATTAACACGGCAACAGGACTTTTTGCTCCAGTGTGCACTTTTAACACCTACACCTAGATGACTGTTTGACACAAGACATTTTTCTTTGAAACAAGTACACCGTAACATCCATGAACTTTTCACCTGACGTCTCTTTTCTGTAGAAAAACTGCTGCTCTTCATCATTCTTCATCCCACGATCAGACGTACCGTGTCCGTAACGTGTCCGTACTGCGTCCGTGATCCGTTTCTCCCAGTTGGCTCCTCGGACACTGAGCGGCGCAGCTCTTGTGCGACGTGTTTCGCCACGACGACATCAAAGTCGTTGGTTGGCAAACGCCTCACACCGACAGCAGCATTATACTAGTAGCACAGTGCACAAATGTGCACAGCATGTACAGCATGAGATATTGTATGATATTACGAGACAGCATGAGTAAATCATGATAAGAAGTACACATCTTCTGAAGAATCCTCAATATCAATATCTCCACAAGTCCCATCTTGCTTTCGAGGCAATGATTGCTTTGAGGAAAGGCTGCGCAGTTCGCAGTCTGGAGTTCTGCTCTCACTTCTCTACACCAATTCTTTAAACTTTCAACATCTTTCAACATCTTTCAACATCTTTCAACATCTTTCAACATCTTTCAACATCTTTCAACACGACAATATACAGTGTCAATTGCAGTATCACTCTCGAGACTCGAGGTGTCTCCAAGGACCTCATTCTCCGCCATTCACGTGTGGGCTGCGTTGAAGTCTCGAAGCGTCGTTCCTCAGAATAAAGACTAGCAACGCTGAGCAAAGATAGATAAGAATACACGATGAGACGCACTTAGTATCTTAGTAACACTTAGTAAAAACTAACGAAATTCCATAGTCTGAGAGGCGGATAGGCAAACGCTGTGTGTTCGAAACGCTCTCGCAGCGCACTTAGATCTGCAATACTTGCCGAGGCAGGATACTTTCTCTTATGCAAGAACGATCCAGCAGGAACCAGCGGTCGTAACAAAGCTAAACACGTCCTGCCGTTCCGTTTGCATACGGTACCGTATTACAATTTTGAACAATTTCGAGTAGTCGAATACAAACAAATGAGAACAGGACGAGACAGCTGGATCAGGATAATCAACAGCTTCTTAATGGCACATGTTCACCTTCCACAGCCTTGCACAACCTTGCACAACCTCACAGTCATGCGCCAAGAGTCTGTGGTGCAAACGGCATTCTCCACTCCATGCGTTGAGGCTTCGCTAGCATCGAAGGCTTCATTGCATAGGGATTTCAACGTGGAGGTCTTGCCTGCCGACACGTGCCAGTGACATATGCCAGTTTCATGCTTTCATGCTGAGATATGCTGAGATATGCTGAGCCAGTGATGCAACGACCCACCTTTTGATCCTCAATTGATCACTTAAATGATCACAAGCCCTGGTGAAGACGGTGAAGACATGAAAATCAAGTGAAACACTGGCAGCGTTCGTACTGGTTTTGATTTTTGTTTGCAGATCGCATCTAGGGAATCTAGGCTCCAACACGACATGGACTCCAACAAAGATGACAAAGCGGTTCTTTACACACACACACCAGAAATGCCCATGTATCCAGGGATATCCAGGGATATCCAAGGCATCCAACTTGCTAAATCCACGGTCTGAACTCCGCACTGGATGGTGTGCGCAACACAAAGAGTCTACAGAGTCTACTTTTTTTGCGGATCGCCACAAAACTGCGGAACATCTTCACAGAACTCTTGAACCAAGGGCCAACGACACCATCTCTCAAAGCCCATGACAAGTTCTTCAGACTTTCTACGATTCTACAAGATTCATGCACAGGCTCAGAATCCTAAATGATCTAAATGAGGACAACTAAACCAACTGCCAAATACTCCCAAGATCATTTGCGTGCAAGTCCCGCATATTCCCACGTAAACGAGGACCAGAAAACAGCAGCCCTTTTCAATCAGTGGGTTCCACAAAAGGATTGCTGCAGTGCTGGACAGAAACCAAATGTGTGAGGCAATTCATCTGTAAGAATTTGAAATGCGCAATGGCTCCAAGAATAATCCCCTTGAAATAATGATTGCTCTTGCAAACTGTACATCAAGATTCTCTTACAATGCGTGGTTATGCGTGGTTCGTGTCTCTTCTGCCGCCTGCTCGGCCCCGTCCGACAAACATCACTTTAAGTGTCCTGCAGAGGCACTCGCTGCAATGATTGAAACACAAAGACCAAGGTGAAAGATGGTGAAAGCACATGCTGGCGCGGAATGTCAACGATGTTCAACAAAGTGTGGGCAAGCTTTGAATTGTTCGCTAATCTCTTGGTGTCTTGATTGCATCGAAATCTATGGGATATGGGTCATCCCGGTCATCCCAGTTTTGTGAAAGTGTTTCGATGTGTTTCACATATTTCTGAAGTCTATACCCTCTGGTAAACTAACATAACTATGGAAAATCATCATTTTTAATGGGTAAATCCACTATAAATGACAATTTTCAATAGCTATGTTAGTTTACCGGAGGGTACATGTCTATACTTTCTTAATGGACACCGGACATGCCGGACTAAAGACTCGATCTCATCCCAGTCCCAACGGCGCGGTCCGCGGTTGAGCTTTGCCCTTTGCCAATGCTTCACGGAACTTCCGCTGCGCTCGTTCACCTCGAGCCGACAATGGACGGGTATCGTTCAGTGCGTCCCTAAGGAAGGATCAAATCCCCAAACTTTCAGATTGCCAGACTTCAGGGACAAGAGATCATGTGCAACATGTGCAACGCAGTGATATCGGTAATAATGTGTACTGATTATACAACATTATACAACATTATACAACATTATAACACATTATAACACAGTATAACATATTATAACATATTATAACATGAAGCAAACCTCTGAAGAGGCGTCCGCCTCGCGCTAGAATCTCATGAGGGACTGCGACAGTGGCATTACTTTGTCCACTGGAGACTCTCCTGGCACGGTGAAATCTGCAGTGAACATTTTATGTCATTGAAATTCATTGAATTTTATGTATTTGTATGATATTTCATGTCATGGAATGTTTTGAAAATTCCGAGGTCATAGAAAATGTTCAAGAAAAATCAATCTTGCAGTTGGATGCAGTTGGAGCCTTGCGCAAAACTTAGCTTTAAAAACACCAGGTGAAAGGGAATAACAGGCAGGGCTGCGTGTGACCTCATCCATGCTCCTAGAATGTAAAGCATCAGAGAAAACCAATTGCAGCATATTTGCCGCGTTCAAAATCGTTCCAACACCCTCAGAGTTTAAACAGAAGGGACCCTGCACCCCATACCCTGCACCCATCTGCACCCCATGCGCCCCATGCCCCGTGCGCCTGCCATGTAAACCCAAACTCACGGGTCCACTGGAGCTGGTCGAGGGCGAATTGGATCCACGGCCCAGCGTGGTGTGAGATTCTGCCCGATCGTAGTGCGGGGCACGCCTTGGAACGCACTGAAAACATTTTTTCCTCCCCCAAGGCGGAGGACTGATGAGGACTGAACATGAAACAAAAAACGGTAAGAAACGCAAGACAGAAAATGACTGAAACACAAAGTCAAAGTCTCAACATATTTCAACATATTTCAACATCACCAAAAACACGAACACAGCTTCTGGTGCGATGTGTTGAGGACTGGTCCTTGAGACCAGTGGAAAGTGTGTCGTGGCCGCAGCCACAGGCGGCTTTCGAGGCTTCGGTGAACTGCGTCCGGTTTCAATCAGCGGGAGCTCCTGACACAACACATCAACCATCATCAACCCATGCCGACTTGAATCTGAATTATGATGAATTTATGTTGAATTCATTTGAATTCTATTACTGTATGATATGTGTTGATTGATTTGCCACCTAGCATGTTCATCATTTGGTCCTGTGGAGCAAATTTGTTAACTTAGTCTGAAACTATTGCTCACTTTATCTCACTTTGAGGGTGAATTCTACTACCCACTGCACAAGCTGCACAAGCTGCACAAGCTGCACAAGCTTCCAAGCTGTCTGCAAGTAACTACTCCTATTACATCCGATTGCTTCCAGCTCAAATCTGCCGTAATGATCATAATTTAATCATAATGATCAAAATGCATCGTAAACGTCCCTAAACTATCCCAGACTGTTATCTTTTCAGGCCCGCCAAGCCCAGCTAGCGTCCGTCACCGGAGACGCTGAAGGACTCCGGGAACCTGCGCCGGCGCTTGGAAAACAGGGGAAACAGCCTGGAATGGCGGGATGGCAGAAAGCATCGTGCTATCTGACAACCGATGACATCCCACGACAATCTTCTCTCACCCTATGTATATCTATGATTATCATTGATTATCTATGTATCGATCAGTGAATCTCCTCATACCAGTGCCACTGATTGCATGCACATGGTCTGGACTGAAATGAATTGAAATGATCCCTGAGCAAAATGAAGGCGTCTCTGAATGAAGAGATGCAACGACAGCATTGTGGAACTGCAAAATTGAATTTGCGCCTGAAACCCCTGCGATCAAAAGCCGTGGAGTTCCGCTTTGTCTCGGTGTAGTATCCGTCTCAGTTCTGAACCTGATGGCAATATATTGCAATTGCAATGGTTCCTGGATGTTCCTGGTATGAATGTGTTGCCAAGGTCATATTGCAAACTCATGCAGCTGTAGGGACAGTGACTAGAGTGGAACTTTGCACAACGGATTTCCCTTCTAGTTCAATGTGGCTGATTCCACAAATTCAAACCCCGTTTCAGATAAGATCGTCAACATTAGTCACCACATGCAATCATCTGTCAAGAACAGCCCTTTCGTTTGATGTTTTTGATTCTCCACAAGAGCCGAGTATGTTTTGTCAGTTCTCAAGTCATTGATCAATGATCGTATTTCAATCAGAACAAATCCATAGTATCTTCCATTATGATCCGTTATTCCAGACAGTTTATTTCCACGATTTCCATCATTTCCCATTCATTTCCATCAATGTGCGCAATGGCGCAATGTTTTTTGCGGGGTTTTTGATATGTTTTGATCAACCTGGATCTTTGTTGCTCTCATTGTCGCCTCGAGCGAGTGGGACTTGCTCCCCCTGTGTTGCGAAAGGACATGGCATGGCGATGTGCGACGAGGTCGCCAGCCTTGTGATCTCAGAATTTTGAACGAAAACCTGGGTGAGAACTGCTGTTTGTTCAAAAAGACTTATATACACTATTATAGTATTATTGACATTAAAGGATATTAAAGGACTTGTTCCATTTCCTTGACATATCAAAGAACTTTGGGCAGCTGGTATTTCCGCAGTAGAGCCTTTTTGTTTAGACGTTTGCTTTGGTTGGGAAATGACTACATGACAGTAACATTTTAGCTTCGCGCTGTCTTGAGCTCTTGCATAGCCTTGCTAGACTTTGTGTCTGGGCTTCATTCTCTTCTTAAGGTACAGAAGCTGCAAGGGGCAGGACTTTACCATTGTTACCACAGGCAGACTTGGCTGTTGAACCTGCCGAATCAGCTTGCAACAGTGATCAAGCACGATGAAGCATGATTCAATCGGACCGGTCTTTCTGTGCGAAATAGGCAAAGGCCTTGTCATGTAGCAAGTGCTTCAAGGGCCCTTGAGGAATCATTCAACAAACGATGCCAACCATTGCCAAGCCATACGCCAATATACAAACCATAACAAACCATACTAATTGATGAATATTGCATCTAATTACATCTAATTACATCTGATTACATTTAATTACGTTCCGCTGAACTTCCCATATCCCACATTTTTGTTCACCGCTGCTCTCTTAAAGAGGCGCTGGGTGAAGTGCCAGGGCACAGTTGCTACAGGCGAAGCACGGGGAACATGCGCAGCACACAATCCTTGTTGCATTTGGTCAGGCTACATGACCTTCCCGGCCTTCCCAACTCTTACAATCTACGAAGCAAGAAATCATCAATCATCATCAATCCATCTGCTGGACATTAAAACGAAAAACGAAACGGATTCGAAAGGTTTGGTTTCTGAGACCTCTACAATGATTCGTGCAGCATCAAAGAATTCGCACCGCCGCTCACAGCAGGGTTCATATGTTGTCTATGACCCATGCATCTGCTAACAAGCTCTGCTTCGCCGTTCAAACTGATACAGTTGGTACACAGAACCACTGTGCATCAATTATTGTAATTTGCATATATTTGATTATATTTGCATCAATTTGTATCACTTCGTCACCACGTAACATCTTTGTTTGCAGAAAGCGCATCGGTTTGCTGTACAAGGCTAGCCTTTAAGGCGCCATCAAGCGGGAGTCCAGGACATCGCTGTCCTCAGAAAGCCTAATTCAAGGTCTTTGAATCATAATGTTTGAAAACATATGAAAACTGTGAAGAGCGAGAAATGGTGAATGGGAGGACCTGTTTGGATCTGTTTGGAAGATCTGACAGACCGTAAAAGTTCACAATATAAGTTCGTAGACATTCCAAAATTGCGTACACGACACAAGACATGCGAGCCTCTGCGTCAAACACTAAACATGCGGTTGGTACCTCCAATCCAAACTCACAAGACACCACAATCCCTCATGATATAGTGTCCACCCACATATCCACATGGTGTCTACGTAGTGACAATGTTGATGCAAACACGCTTCCAAACAAGTTCTGAGCTTTCAAAGCCTTGCCAAACCTTACTTTATCAAAAAGAATGCTAGCTGCCGAGCCTTTCCTCAATACGCTCCGGTGACTCCAGTGACTCTTGTGACACTGACATATCTGACATACACTGACCCCATCCAAACGCTCCAAATCTGGTCTGGACCTCATGTGACTCACGTCTCAGTAATCTCTGCCAACTTCCCCAACTTCCCCAACTTCCCCGTCGCGCACCAAATTGCGCCACTGGTTTGGGATTGTCGTCCCGCGGAGCCTGGCAGACGAAAAGACCGAAAAGCGAAACACTTGCATTTCCCGTTTCTGAACAAACTCTAAAGAATCTCTATGAATCTGTTCAGCATGTTCAGTAGTTTGATTTAGTTTAGACTTCTCACACTTTGTGCAACTTGCCATTTGGGTCCCATGTGATCCCGGCTTTTGCTGAGAACAAATCACTAATAATCACTATACATTCGGTGCATTCGCTGCCAACAGTGCAACCCTTGACAGCCTCAGTCCAAGCAACCATGGACTGGTGGTTTTTGACCTCACCTGCCGTTTTGGGCATCCCGGGCAGAATTTCAATATGTCAGAATGGCATGGTGGTGAGCACCGCACCATTGTAAGTTCGCAACTAGCCGTAACCATGTTTAACCATGTTTAACCATGTTTAACCGGCATCTGACAACATCTGACAACATCTGACAACATCTGACAACATCTGACATCTGAGCACCTTCTCCATCGTCAATTGGCCGCACCTGGCTGATCCAGCTCATTGCCATATGCGCCATGTTCGTTTGAAGTTGCCATGAAGTCTCACAGTTTCGAAATTTTACCCAGAAAAAAACAAGGCAAACCAAGGCAAACCAAGGCAAACCAAACAAAGACCTGCTTCACAAAGCTCTGGAGTAGAGACTCCTGTGCTCAAACTAAGAACTTTGCCTGTCGCGTGACCAGGCTTCGCAGTGTGACCTTGAGGGTGAATCAGAAGTGACACGCACCACATCGCACCACAGAAGTGACACTGTGATCACCTTCATCACTGTGTCACTCTCACTCTACCCCTCTACGCCCTCCTTTGATTCATTTCACGGTCGAAGCGACGTCTACCGTTGAGTGATTGCAATCTACTGTATATGATATTGCAAACACATGCAAAGAATAGATGCTTATGGATACCTCATGAGATTTCCATAGACTCCTTATGATGTTTGTATTTCCATACCATCGAAATGCCATCGCATACCATCAGCAACTCATCCTCCGATAGGATCCAACCCTGTGCTGGCTTGCAGTGCAGTGTTCCACCTCAGGGCTCAACGACATGGATGACACTCAGTGGACTACGGACCCTGCAGCCAGATTTTAACCATGAAACAACACACATCAAAGCACTATTTCATGAGGTCCTTCAACAGCTATCTTTGTGGGATTCTACTGTGCAATCTTTATCTTCTGAGAGGCTAGGAACAAGAGGAAAACTATGTTATGACTTGGCTGCTTTTCCATGTGCAAGAGCAGCCAAAACCGTCCCCGTACGCAGTCCAAGTTGATATCAGCCATAGATGGGAGATTTACATTTGATTCACGATGATTTTTGCAATATCAATATATACAGTATATACAGTAAGTAAGGTGCACGTCACATGTTACCTGTCATGTCCTGCCAGTGTTTTAGGAATTTTATTCATGTTCACTAGATCGCAAAATCAGGCCTCTTTGAGAGTCCTCTGACACTATCTGAGTCAAATCCAGTTTTCTTTCCGCAGCATAGCCTGAGTTCCCTACTGCCATTGAACAGGCGAAGCTGTGAACGAGGAAACCCACAAGACCAAACCTGAAGCTCACAAAGAATGTAGAACCAGATCAGGACTGGAGAAACACAACAGAAAGCACTGAATCGCTGAATGTGGGGACAAATTGAATCAGGACTGACTGAGGGATGGGAGACACAAATCAACTACCGATTTTAGCTTTCACACCTGCATGAAGAGTAACCGGACGACCGCGGGAAGCATGAGAAAACGAGAACTACTGAAACATCATGTCTAACAGTCTTTTCGACAAAGCTAAGCAGCTCTCCGAGGCTCCGACATAAATGAAGCTGCCATGCCAATGCTGCACCAACTGTCGAATCGGAACTCTGGGACTCTGTCGTACAAAAACGTCAATAATAATCTAACGCGTGGCTCAAGAGTGGCGGCGGTTTTTTGGAGAACTCTAGATATATCCAATGCACATGTGTTCACTTCTTTAAAAATAGAGCTAAATCTTAGTCTGTACATATCTGCACCATACACAAAGAACACTCATATAAATCGATATAATTAAATATCAAAAGGCAAAAAGTGATACGATACCGACACAAGTCATAAGTAATCATCTGTACCGCCACAAGTATCATAATTAATCATGATGACAGTGATCATGGCAACCATAATTCAACAAATAACAATGATAATTCAACTCAATGTGCAGAAATGGTACATGCTAGATGGACCTACACACAAATACCTTGGAGAAAGACTGCGCTCTCAAATATCTAGCATACCTGAGAATATCTTGCCATATCTTGCGCTCTCAAAGCTCGCACTGTATCTGCAAATTGATTTGTGCATTAAAGTGAGGCGTGAAAAGTGCTTCACATCAGCAACGCAAGGGCAAGTTGACCGGAAGGCAAGGAGTAGAATGAGTAGAACGTATATAATTCAAAATCGAGTCTTCTGGTTCAGACTGGAGTGCTAAGCATGCCGGTAATACACACTGGCAATCTGTTCTGCAGTGGCAGACCTTATGGAGTGCTGCCAATAGCGTTGCGCAGTCACCAAAAGCATCCAAAAACATGAATATGATAGTCTACTCATATTGCCAGTCCAACAGCAAAATGATGTGCTTCCAAACTTGCCATGTCGCAACATTTTACAACGGCACGTGCAAATCCATTTATTTAACCAAGCCGCACAGGACCCCATAGTCCACGATCAAAAGCACCAGAGCAACCACACCGCACCTACCGAGCCAGGATGAATCCTTTTGAGATGGGCAAAGAGAAACGACATGCTTGACATTGCTTGACCATGTTTGCCACTGGAGCAAGAGTAATGCCATTGGACCATGCTGTCATGATATTCATATCAAAAGAAGAAAGCAAAAGGCAGAATATGGAGACAAAAAGAAAGGGGAACAAAATGGGACAAACAAAACAAAGTTCATCCTTTACGACTTTTAAGACATTTTAAGATGGTAAATTTCAGATCCCTCCAATACCAAAAGCCACTTGGGTTCCCGCCTGGGGTCCAGCCTCAATGATGCGGCCATCCACCTCATCTTACGCTGGGTTCGGGCCTTTTCCGTGGCAGTTCCTGTTTCGTGTTTCTTTCAAAGTTGATTCACAAATGGTGAGATGTTAAGAAATCTTTGGAATCAACGAGCATCAGAACAAGCAAAAATATCATCTATTCAAAGCATTTGATGTACAAGGCACAACGTTTGCACAACGTTTTGTGTTTGCACAGTACTATATGCAGATATGCACTATGCAGTACCTCAGGCTTCCGCCACTACAATGTCCGTAGGCGCACACTCGCGAGGTGCATAGACCTGGAGACAACAAGGAAGCGATGGCACTGCGGCCGGGCGTGTCACGTGGGCGTCTGTTGCTGTATTAGTCTAATATGTGCTAATACAATGTACATAAATGATCATAAATGTACCTATATGGTCCTATATGTCATTATGGTCCTATAAATGTACCTATAAATGCTAATATATGGTCCTATACTGTGTACATAGCCGTCTGTTGAGAAATCCCAGTCATACGGCCCGGTGCTCTACTGGCGTCAGAGCTTCATTTTTAACCTTTGCTCTGCCATGCTCTGCCCATATCTACCTATCATATCCTATCATGGTTCATTCATGTTCATTCAAAGATACAGAAGGTCAGCATGAGCCAATAAAAGCCATCAACGGCCTGGTACCTAGTTCGCTGGCGTCTGAGGAATCTCAGTCTGGCCATGTGTGGGGTCCGGCCTGTTGCTTTGTGACACAGCTCCAAAAGCCACCTCCGTTGCCATGGCCTGTAAGCCCAGTCCTGGCGAGTTCATCACGACAACGTGTCAAAAGGTAGACATTTATTGACGGATGGCACTGAGCCATGCCTGGCAGCCATTGCTTGAAACTGAACATGGGGCTCCTAAGAATCATTGAACATCAGTGATGTGATTTTACAAATCCCATGATATGTTACACGGTAGAGTACACTCTAGTACTAGAATTTGGGTCTTTGGCACCCATGTTCGAACCATTCTCAAAGGGGTATCCCTGTACGCGATTCTTCCAAGGTATGAAGGAACAAATGCGCCTTGTTTTACAAATGCTTCGTGACATCAATATGGTCGAAGGTGCTCGGTTTACCCTTCACCAGACAAGATTGATACTCCAAATTTGACTTGTGGATACTTGTGGCTGCAATGCAACCGAGGCTCGTTTTCCAATGGAGACAAGTTTCCAACTCCTTGTCTTGGCTGTATGCAGTGCCTGAGCAACAGCTGTCATAGTGACAATGACAATGTTGAAGAAATGGAGGAAACATGAGGAAACTATTTGACCTCCCAACATTCGCAGAGCAGATACTCGACAACAGAATGCCGCGATATGAAGTCCTATCCTGACACCTGACATATCCCGACATCAAAGAGATGTTCTGCCAGGCTGCAATCTTCATGTAAAGAGCAAAGCAGCTGACCTCAGAATTCGCAGGAGCAATGAGGAGTGCATTTTATAGTCTTACACAGTCTGATATAGTCTGACTCATATTCAAACGGATCAATTTCAAATTTATTTTGAGTCTTGCCAGTCTTGCAGTGAAGCATTGGAGACACTCTTCCGCACACTGTCACAACCTTTGTGAATCAACACCTCTGGTCATGTTCCTGCCATGTTCCAAGCTGAGAAAAGGTGATTTAAACAGCTTTCATCTTAAGACGTCTTAAAACGTCTTAACATGTCTAGATTTTTAGCGATTATAAGATATTAAAAGTAACAGTAGAACCACAATTGAACGTGTTATCAACATCAACTTGACATCAACATAATTCAAATGGGGAACGTCAGGACATGTCAGGACATGTCAGGACGTCAGGCCAAGTCACAATCACTCCCAAGAGCATCCACTGAATGAGACATGGGTTCTTCTCCTGTTGGGTAAATACACCTTGGCTGACTCGGCTTTGCAACGCTTTGCAACGCTTTGCAACGCCTAACTCCCTGTGGAGTTCTCAACATGGACTTGGACCATCTTGGACCCCTGTACTGTATCCCTGTGATCCAATAGCCTAGAGACAATCTCAGGAGTCAACCCGTCCTAACATCTAGAAACAGCCTACAGGCCTACACCTTTGCCCAAATTCTTGACCTCCTGAGGCCAAGACTTCCCTGTGAAATCACCATGCAGAGTGTACAGCACCGCCTCTGAAAGCCGTTGCAAAGATCCAGACTTCCCGGTTTCCCCTGGGACTTCCCCTGGTTCAGTCTTCCGGTGAGACTCATCGACTATCGAGTACATTCGAGTACGACAGCTTCGAGATGCTTCGAGATGCTTCGAGATGCTTCGAGTCTCGGTGATCCCCAGCTACATCCTCGCATCGCTCGCATCGCGCACTGCCTGTGCTGTGCGAATTTCGTCATCGGTGAAGTTCACGAAAAGTGGAGACTGTGTCGTGGTCACCTGGACCGTGCTGACAGAGCTGCCGCATGCCGTTGCATCTTCAACTGTCAACCGTCAATCACCTGAAATCTCAACATATGCTGCTCTGCTTTAGGCCTGCATGGTCGAATGTTAGTCTAGAAGACTTTTTGGCCTTTGAACCCAAACTAATTGCTGTTTTCATACTGCCTTTTCTACGTGAATCAGTGAAGCATGTGACAGCTGGCAAATCCAAAGTCCATCTGTAGCACAACACCTTCTGGGCTAGGATTCAAAATTGTGCCTTCCAACTCCCAAGTTTGCTAAGTCACAGTGAAACAACAGTATGCATCGTTTCAAATTTGCGAAAACTGTAATATGCTGTGATAATCATGGCACACATCGGGACCAAATTCAAATGATAAGAGCACATGCCTTTTCATTTTTTGAGTCATGTTTCGATCTATGTAACCCATCAGGAGAAATACTCACTGTATGCAACACTTTAGTGCTTTTCTGGAACTGTCAACAATGTAGATTTAGAAGAGAGGTTGCCCCCCAAGACAGCCAGATTCCATACCATTTTGTTTCAGATGGGATCCCCGGATACCCTCCTAGAATGCTCCATCACAAATCAAAGTTAAACATTGATCTTGGCATATCTTGACACTTTTGACTATTCTTGACTCATACCACGGGTATGTAGCCTCCATCGTTTGGTTGTCGGTGTTGTTGCTGTTGTTGGCCTGCAATTGTCGACCTGACAACTGATTTGGATTTGGAAACTTGGGTGCGAGCTTGGGTGCAACACTTGCTGATTAAATAAGATGAAGCCAGGCAGATGTCAAAAGTTCAAAGTGCGTGGCTTGACCCTGCCTGCATCACTGTTGTTGGTGTCGTCCGTCTCGTTGCCGATCCCCAAATCACTGACCTGCAGAAATCAACTCAGCCACCAGGTCCGAAGGGACATGAAGTGAAAGTATGTGAAAGTGAGGTCATCTGCAGGAGTGTGCTGGAAATTGTGGTAATCAAGGAGCTCAATCTTTCCAAAGTTTCACGTTGCCGGTAGATGTGGTGCTCTGTTTCCACTGAAACAGAGTTATATATATAATGTTATATAATACGGAGATATACGGAGACCAAGAGCATTGGAGACACAGAAATCCTCACCTGCGCTGGGCGTTCCACTTCTGGCTCCCATGGGCCTGGCCGAATCAAAGCCACCAGGGCCACCAACTCTAACGATCCATGCGCCGGACAAAGAGAATGGACAGTGCCAGAAAGCACCGTGCGCTTAAAGCACATAAAGCACATTAAAAATGCTGCACTGATACATGTCGATGCTGTCCGCCAGTGAAGTCAGTTGACTCCTGAAAAAAGATGAACGAAGATCAAGAAAGTCTGTTCACACGTGTCCAAGGAGGCACCAAACTTCGATTATATGCTCATGGCTCAGGGAAAGACTTTAAAACAAACATGGAAGGCAAACACTCCATGCCAAGAACACCAAACCTCGGTGGGAGATGGGAGCGCCGCAGTGGTTCAAGCAGCCTTTCTTAAGGGGACAAGACCAACTATGATGCTTCATGTTCCTAGAAATCTGGTACGTGTCAAATATGCAAGAGTCTGCAAGAGAGCATACGTTGTCTTTTCCATGTTTTGCCAATATTTTACACAAGATTTTGCCAGAAAGAACTGAGGTAGCGGGCACGACGACTAAAACTAGACCGATCATGACGAATGCACCTCCGAATGGCACCACGTAGAGATGCGCTCTTTGAGCATCTCACAGCTCGTCAAATTAGCACACAACTCACCAGACATCGCAAAACCATAGCAAGCCAATAGCAAGCCAATAGCAAGCCAATACAAACATCTGTATTCTGATGATTCACTCGATTCACAGATTTGGTGGATCTGCATGAATGGAACCTGCCAAGAGTCCTCTCCGCCGCTTGGCATCGCTAAAGCTGTCGGGCATCTGCAAGGATCAAATCAAATGGATGATGGACTGCTAGGTGTGTCAACGTCTGCTAGTGTTTTGCGTGGTTGTAGATAGTTGATGACTCAATTGTATTCAATTCTGTCAGTCACATGCCTTTCTGCACCGAATTGTAACATCTGGAAATTCAACCTCCCAAGGTGGTCACATCCAACCTTTGGAACATGCAAGGTGATTCCGCGGCTGGACTGAAATCGATCAGCTACAACATAATCCAATAAGTATATCCAACATCCAATATATGCCTCCACTCATACCACAAATTGGTTCCAAAAGCATTCCGTTGAGACGGACCGCTCTGAAAAAGGACGGACAGGATACTCTCATTTACTTGTCGATACTTCTCATTGGTACTTGCAACAAATTGACCCGGTTGATTGATGTTGATTGTGTGATTGTCATTGGCCGTGCCACGCGGGGTGCCACGTGCCCCGCCTCGCGATGACTGGGCTGTGGAGGATGGAGATTCCAAACGATGATGATCATCAACCCACCCAGAAGAGCCTCAGCGCTCTGCAATGCTCCACGATGCTCCGCGATGTTCGGAGTTTCTTGAAAGTTTGCCACATTTATTAGGTTTGAGTGTGGGTGCTCTGCAAGGATGGCAATGTTGATATAGATGATATAATAAGGGATGATAGATCTCTTTTCAACCCAATCTTTTGATAGGCATGATATTTCTACTCTTACATTCTGGCAACTTCATCGGAAGTACCTGTGACAATTTGTGACAGTTATTATATATAGCACAAAGAAACTCATGGACATTCGGATCGCTTTGAGAATGATTTGGACAACGAAGGTTTGACACATCCAAGATGCGCTGTGCAAACCGGAGAGCTTTAGATCAATCCACCGGCTTGGAAACAAGTCTCCTGCTCCCACTACGCTTGACATTTCTTTCATCTTCTTTCATCTTCTTTCCACAGCAAAGCAAGTTGAATCTCGTACCGCGGACGCTGCTTTGAAACCTCGTCACCTACTGGAAACAATCCCTCCAGCAAGCGCCGTCTATATGATGTCTCATTGTCTCTGACCTCTGCTTCACAGTGCCCGCATTGGATTCTACACAGATTGGATCAAGAGCGAAAGGATTTCCTGAATGGATGGCATGACCCACAATTGCGACACCCAAGTTCATCGTTGAAAGCAAAACTCTGACATATCTGACATGCAGCATGACAATACTTGGCAAAAAGTGAAGAAAATCCGTATAGAAGACTTGTTAAGTGGCTTCCAGCATATTCAAAGTCTCCGAGTTCGAAACGAGTGAATTTCCTGTAGATCTCACGTTGAGAAGACAGAGAAACAGCAGACACAGCAGACACAGCAGGCACTTGTCTGGAGGTTGGAGGTCAACCAGTTTTTCGATCACCTCGTGAAAAATGGCACAGTCTCACAGGAACTCCTCACAGGAACTTACCAGAAAAGAAGTACGCGAATCCCAGCCAGTCGCCAGTCCAACAGCAAGACCTGGTGGATGCGCGCACAAAACTATAGTCTTCTATCAAACACTTCTCTCATAGCTCTCCAGTGTTTTCCATCTTGATCATTTTTCATTATTCTTTATTCTATTCTATGTATATCTATTTATATCTATTCATATTCATTCATATTCTATTTGTTTCTACTGTACACAATGTGTCTTTGGATCTCTTCGGCGGTTGCAGTTGCAGCAAAGGTTTCCGTGCCGCGGTGGGAAACAGGGAGACACATTCGGCCTTCCCTCTGACCCTTGCGCATCAGAACGTGCATCATTGTGCACCCTCAGAACTCCGATGCTGATGTGCTCAGGTCTGAGTCAGAGGAGGAGTCCTGGCTCAAAAACTACAGAAACTACATCCAAGCGCAAGTCTGACCAAAGTCAGATGAAACTGCGTGGGCATGGCATGTCTCTGTTTGCCAGAAAGGAACAATTGAGAGAAACCTGTCTGGACATGATACCACTTTCAAGGAATTGTCCCAAACAGAAAATTTAACTCATTCAACCCCTAGCAATCTCTTGAGTTTTCTATTGAAGCGAGAACACTCATACAGATATCAGATAGGAACAAACACGACACTGGTTGGCAGAATATGCATTTATACACTATGATAGTGTGTTTGTGTACACATGTTGTATAAACAATTGTGAACGGCACTATTTCTGCAGTTTCATGTGTTCCAGTGTGCCAAGGTTAAAATGTAAAAAACGGTGAATTTGTTGATATTTGTTGGATTTTCACATATGTAAAACATTTGCATGACATGCTATCGGCTGCACACAGGCTGACAAACCAATCAAACCAGGCCTGACAAACCCATCGACTAGCAATGTCCCTCTGCCATCAAACTGTTTCCAAAACTAATTAAGCATCACAACCATGTTGCTCATGTTGCAAAAATGTGTGCATCAGTCCTCCCCAGCCAAAGCCTTGTGCCGGCGGAAAAGATCTGGGATGTGCTCCAACGCAACACCTTTGGTCTCCTGAGACTTGAAATGTCGCCTACGTTGTTAGATCACATCGCTTGAGTCACGTCTGGGCTGTGAAGTCCAACTCTGAATGCTGAAGAACTCAACAATACTTCCAAACACTTCCGGGGACCAAGTCCTTGATGTATACGAGGACAAAGATTGCGTTCCTTAAATAGCACATGATGTGACAATTTCCACATTTCCCAAAACCCTATATGTTCATTTTCTCACATGTCCATATGACCTTGTGCATGCAACAGGGAACTATGAATACACAAACTAGACGACTGTGTGGACCTTTCGCACGCGAACACCAATGTGTTTTGCAAAGAAATCGCACATGCGAAGGGTTCTTTCCACAAAACACTACCTATGACGAAATGATGATGAGGATAATGATGGATAGTGATAGTGCCATGATGATGGTGTGATGATAATTATGAGGATGGTGATGATGAAGGGTCTGCCACATAATGAAATTAGTGGCAACCTCAACAGTTTACGCATACACCATTTTTTCCCAAACAGCACATTGGTGGGAAAAAACACATGCGCTGTTCTACTTTAGGCGCAATTTCTTAAACACTGTATATACACAAAAAATAAACACAAACATTTTTGCACAAAAGCTGTTCTAAACATATTTTTTCTCATATAAAACCTTTGAAGCAAAAAAACATCTTTACACACAGGCAGTTTTACGCGATTTTTTCTGCACAGAGGCTTTGCACATATGCTTCAAATACAAAGATACTTTTACACACAAAGGCGTTCACACACAAACGGTTTTACACACAAACATCTTGAACATACGCACCTTTCAAGCAAATATTGAATATCGTTTTTCATAAAAGAACATTTACACGCAAACATTTGTCTGCCAAACGCTTTTTTCACAGTCGCAGATGCTTTTCTCTGAAATTCCAACATGAACACCATGCATCTCAGTATTGCTACCTTAAACTGAAAATGTTGTGTGAAGATTCCGCTAATTCTCATGTGGCATGCCGCAATTTATTGTAACAAACCTGCCGTGATATTTGCACGGCTTGACGCAACTCCGCCATGCACTTCACAGGAAAGAAACATGCACCACCACTCGTCTAAAGCACGGCGCCTGCCACGAACTATGGGCATGAACATCTCCCAAGTGCCGCGCCGGCCACGAAAAATCCACTTCATCTTCAGAAAACCGTTTTCAAGCCTTGGGCCTGTCACGCAAAATCACTTTACGAGACTTTATCGAACACGTCGAAATTTCACGGAACGCCACGACTGCCACACAAAACGCTGTTGCACGTCTTTTCCAAACTTTCAAGATTCTAAGAGCAATGCGTTTTGTAGCAGCCGCAGCAAGGTACGGCCATAGAGCCTTCATCTCGGATGAGTGCGGACAGTTGCGATCGGTTGAGCACCCGCGGGCGAACACACCTCCAGCCCAGGCCCCCCAGATGCAAAGAAGAACTCTTCGTTACGCGTTCAGGGGAATGCTCAGCTCAATTAGTCACGCCTGGCTTTCGATGCGGCCCCTTGCTTAGTCATGCTTAGTCATCCTTATTTGCAAGAAATCAAAACAAAACACCGCGCGCGGAGCTAGGTTTTTAAGGCTTGATGTGTGTCGCCAAAAAGTCCATACAACTGACCTGCAAGGCAAATTCAAATGATGCCTGCGGGCAGAGTTCATTTGACCAATGGTAAGCTCCAGCCGCAATGTCGCTGGACCTTTTGCTGAGCCAAGCCGAGTTCCTGCTATGTAGGATTGGGCTAAATCAAAAAACCTTTGCAAAGCCACCTGGTTGGACCGAAAGCCCAGGCGAGCAGGGATGGCAGTGTTAGCATGTGTTATGGATTGTTATGGTAACATATTCGTCACCCATGTGCTTCGTTTCGCCTTCATATCTTAAAGTTGTAGGTTAGGTGCCTAATAGACCCGCATCATCCCGCATCTATACAGCCGAATGTCACCTGCAGATACAAAGCTGTGTCTTAAACAGCTACATCCATGCAATTGCATTTTTACACCTGCATGTCACCTGCAGTGTAAAGTTGGTGATGCCTGATACACTGCATCTTTACACCTGGGCATACCGTAGGTGTACCCAGAAAAATATCAATCCAACGGAAGATTCTGTCCACCTGCCTTGAAAGTTGCAAGTGCACAGATATTATGAAGTTGTAGATGCGTTGATGTTGATGATGATGCTGCTGATGGTGTTGTTGTTGTTGTGGTGGTGGTGGTGGTGATGGTGGTGACGATGGTCTTAGAATCACAAAATTGAAAACATAGGTTTAGTGTATTGTTGCTGATGTTGCTGATGCTGCTGCTGATCATGATGATGGTGGTGATGATGATGACGATGAAGATGAAGATGATGAAGATGCAATGACGATGACGATGACGAAAATGATGATGACGATGACGACTACGACGACGACGATGATGATGATGATGAAGAAGATGATGACGATGACGATGAACATGATGAAGATGAAGATGACGATGATGAAGAAGACGATGACGATGATGAAGATGACGATGACGGTGACGATGATGAGGAGGATGATGATGATGAGGAGGAGGAGGACAACGACGACAATGTACGCTTGCAGCCGCTCTTTGGAAGGACCCTTTCGCAAGTGCCGGGAACAAAAAATGTGAGTGGGAGACATGGAGAACAACAAACCCCGCCCTGAGCCGTAATGCCGCGGGCAATTTTGGGCAAGGCACAGAACGTTCAAGGCCCCAAAGAATAGCAATGTTCCTGGAGTTGACCACTTCCTCGGTCACAGCACAGCACAGATCTCATTCAAAATATTCAAACCAAAGTAGCGTTTTTTTTGGTCTGGAGTCTAGAGTACGCAAAGCAATGCTTTCAAATTGGGTAAGCAGGTATGGCATTGCCTTCAAATCTTCTCTCCTATGTAGGCCGCCTATGCATCTGCAAGCTTTGTCATCACAAACACTTTACTGCTTCTACAGCTACCAGGCTGCTGAATTTGATCAACCGGGCTGTTCTGTCGGACATGCAATGCTTCCAGGTTTCATCAGTGTGGGTGTGATGTAGATGATGGCGGCCTCAGAGACCACGTCACTAGCAAATGATACAGATGGCATCAAAACAAAACAATTGGCAAAGGCTCTGTCATAGCCCTCCTAGCATCTCTCATATCTCTACCTCTTGGTTTTGCTATGTTTTGCTGTACCTGACCTCTTTTAGAATTATGGCAGGTCTTTGCCGGCTCAAATTGAAGTTGTGAAGTTGTTCTTCTGTTGCTTTATTTTGATCTCCGGCATCTCAATCATCTCTGTCTACTTGAGTCCTCTTCAAGTTTTTGCAAAGTTTCTCCTACTAGTGTGGCACATTGTGGCACAAGACCACGCTCTGGAGGTATCATGTGCTTTCTGTTTCCTGACGTCTAAGCTCTTGACATTTGCCACGTAGTTGACCCCCACAGCTAGGGACACTGCGGATTCCTTAGCACACAAACGGAGGCCTCAAACCCTTTTGGCTCAGCCGTGTTCAATGTGTGCACAACTGTCGATGCTCAACGAGTTGGATGAAAGCATTTCCCCCAAGTGCTACAAAGTACTGCAACATACTGACAAACTTTGCATACAAGTCATCTGACGAACCCTACTTCATTAATGATTGCAGTGACCTGTGAATGGAAAAATCAGTGGCATCTGCAGTTACTATGTAGCGTTTTCTTCCCAAGCACTTTTCCAGACTCCAACAGCTGTAGAGCTGATCTACTTTAACATGTTTCAAATCTTGACTCATCTTTTCTCAGTACATTGGTTTCTGCACGTATCCCTTGCTGTTGTCGTTTCATTTAAGCCCAAGGTGCCTTTTCTGCCATAGAGAAGATTTCCTGATGAGGCATGAGTCCAAGTCGTGTTAGACGAGAACTGAGATCAAATGCCACTAGATTTGAAAGTCCTTCATGCTTGCAGCGCTGAGGCATGCTGAGGCATGCTGAGGCGCTGAGGCGCTGAGCACTATCAGGCTGGGAAGGTGACACAATGAATACACCATGACCCAGTTGAATCCGAGGAACGGCTGGGTAGATCCAAGGGATGGTTCCCCATGCAAACTGGAAGCCCACACCGTAGATGATCACAGTCACCATGGTGATGATCCCTGGCGAGCACAGGATAGCACAAGTATACAGGGTATGAGCAAAGGTATACAAGAAAACATAGAAAACTCTACCCTTTTATTCAGAAAATCCTGATTTTGAACACTTTAGCAACCAAACAATTCACTGGGATAATTTCAATGTTCAACTTTTGCTCTAGAAGGCAGGTGGCTGAAGTCCATAGCACCATGACGTCCATACCCGACCAAACACTATCTGTGGACTGTAGACAGCATCACCAAGAAAGACTAAGATACAATGACAATATTCGTGCAAGCAAAACAGTGGATGGAAGACCGGCTTTGAGTTTCACAACATTTCGCAACACCTTTGCGCAAGATTTTTGGTATTTTTAAATCCAAGTCCAGAAATGAGCATGGTCCCGCCTGGCCATTGGAATTGCAATGCCTCAGGAAGAGTGAGAGTTTTCCACGCTGTGCCCATACCATCTCCATCCATCTCCCACAAGCCTACGGGTTTTGTCACACTATTCATAGTGTCTGCCAAGGTATTTCTCTAGCCTGTCCCATCCTCAAGAAAAATGGAATTTGTCGTCAGCATGACACAGCATAGTTGGCAACTATTTATGTAAAGGGTCGTGCACAATGCTACAAGAAATTACAAGAAATTACAAGAAATTCCAAGAAATTACAAGTACAGTACAGCTGTCTAAGTAGCTGTCGAAAGATCCTTTTTGGCGACTGGGCAGCCGGACAAGTCCAGCCACGACCAATGGAGGGCCCATCATTGCAGTCGCCTGTGGCATCCGTGCTTTTGGCTCGGTTCAGGCAAGGATAAGTTTGGGTCAAAGCTTGTTTGATCCTTGGCATGGCAAAACTATGCAAAACTTGTTTGTAAAGGGCAGCATGACAAGCTTATTGTGACAGAATCAGAAGTTCATGCATCAATCATCAATGCAATGGATACAAAGAGAAAACATGAGAAAGCCTATATATGCTGAAGAAGTTGTTTCGAGTTTGACGTCCATGCCGATTCAAAAAGCACTGTCCAAATGGTCCAAATGGTCCAAATGGTCTAAACTGATGTTCGCTGGGCAAAATCTCATGGGTCATGGACTCAGCTGCCAACCACCAAAAGCTGGCATCGACGGCCACCATATTTGGAGTCAACCAGAAGCAGTCCGGCGACACAGCCAAAGATCATGATCTTAGTATATCTGACTTGTGATCCTTGTGGTAAAGTATCTTGGCAAATGATACGCATTGACATGTATCGATTTGTCGGGGTATGTTGATAGCAATTGATACATTGAACTGAATTTCTACTGGCGCTGTCTCTATTCCTTCTGGCCCCATCTTGATTGAGAAAACGTGCATGGAAAAATGAATCAATTACTTGCAGAGTCTTGCCACTAGGCTTCCAAACTGGCCCCGATATACTGTACCTGCTTGCTAGCGATTTATGTGTAAAATGAACTGTCGCAAACCACGACTCTGTCCACGTGCTGCTGGGCAACACTATTGAAGACCGAGTTGAAGAGGATGGGGTTCTCAATGCCACACCTTGCAAAGCAATGCAAAGCACAGGATCACAAGGCCTCCTATGGCCTCCTGACCTTTGATCAGTGTCGGGCGAATTTTCCGCAAGTTTCAAGGATCGAAAAATATGATCCGCCAAGGATCTCTTTGAAAAGTGTAGCTGCATAACCCAAGAAAGCGTTCACGCCAGTGGCTTGCTGGCCAACTACCAAGGTGCCTTGGATCATAACCGTCATAACCCTCCCAAAGCTTTGGGTCCTCCTTGTGTTTGTCTGTGACAATCTGACAAAGGAACAGCTTCTTGGTTTGTTTTTCCATGTTTTTCCGCTTCTGTGGAATGCTCTGTGACAATCTGTGACCAGCGGCAAGCAATGAGGACGCGCTTCCGCAGGTTACCTGGGTGTACTCAGTCTGCGTATGTGCACACAAGCAGCCGCTGTTCCAACCTTCCGCTCTACTTCGACGAGACTTTATACAACCTTTGTTCCAATTAAACAAAAACAAACTGAAACCAGAATACAATAGAATACACATATCATCCAAGAATTCTACAGCATTGAAACGTAGGATGAGAAGAGGTGTGAAGGTTTGAGAAGAGTTGAGACATGTTGAGACGAGTCGAGAAGATGTGAGAAGATTTGAGAAGAGGTGAGAGGCAAAAAATAAACAAAGAAACATTTAAATTAAACTCATTAAACATACTCAAACTTTCAGTGAAACCGTGTCATGATCAGTTTCTTCCTGGGCCAAGTGGCGCTCTTTGAAGAGGCCAAGGAAACTCACGTGCTCAATGTCCATCTCCTCCTTGATCTGTGTCAGAATCCTTAGGCGCAAACTCACACGCAATGCTGGTTTCAAAGCGGACCCAACACCAACTTGCATGAATAAATGGTAATGAATGCATATTGAAAGAATGATGTTGGTTTCATCATGTACTGTAATTAATTACTGTACCTCATTCCATGGCTACCACCCATCCTTCCAGGAAGCTGTGCTGCAGCCACATTTTGAAAAGGAAAACCATGTAACTGACACATGTTCCAATATGTTCCAATATGTTCCAATATGTTCCATGTCCGTCCCAGATTTTCATCTTTTCCGTCGCCAAAGTTCTCGTTGGCTTCAGGATGCACGTCTCCACTTCTAATGCCTGGACTCAAAGCTTGGCGCACCCGGAGCTCGAAATGTACGCTATCGAAACAAAGTCTACCGGCAATCCAAAGGCCACACACTTTGAACATCTTTGAACGGCCTACAATACGCGCAATACGTACAATAGTATACCATACGATACCACACAACTAGTCACCTATTCAGTCCTCTACGTGACGACATCCACCTCAGCAACTGTGTTCTTTTAGACAAGAGTTAAACCCCAAGCAGCCCTATCAGACTTGATCAATCTTGTTTCATTCATTATATTCGCTAACCAATCATAAGCAATTGTCCCTTGCCAAGCTGCGCTTCAAATACCTGCGGCAAGAAACTGCTTTGCGCCAAAGATCATGATCAAGAACAACAAGTACTTACTATACTTTAGGGTCAACAAATCGATTCACTCAAAATTATGGTCTGGTCGTGTCTGGCCAAAAGGCAACCTTTGTCACCTGGAGTATCTGTTTCAATCTGTTCCAATCTGTTCCATGTCCTCTCAAGGTCTTTTCAGCTCTTCTTGATGTGTCTTCACATCCTCTCTCTGTGCCGGACCTGAGGCCAGAGTTCATGGCAGCCTCGGGTCCTTCTTTGTGAATCATCTTCTCCATTACCTGGAATCAAAATCAGTCCGACACAGCTGGACTAATGACTGCAACATTGAAACATTGAAACATTCCTTTTCTCCGATTCTTTCCCAGCGTAGCACAGACTTGAGCCAAGGGTCGAAGCGAGGAGATTCTGGGATGAAGAAACCGCCGACGGTCAGCCTGGGAGCCAAACTTGAGACAGGATGCACAGGATGCACAGGATGATGCCATTCAAGTGTCATCCCGGCTCCAAACACAGCGCAGTGCACAGAAAGAGTTGGCTCTGTCAGCTCAGGCTGCGCTGTTTTTTCGCCAAGGGACACGGCACCTGCCAGTCCGGGAAGTAGCATGCCAACATACCAGTCCTGACGTAGCTTCTGACAGTCACGTGCTACGGAATGTTACAGATCTTGCATATCTCTGGCAAACATATTGAAGATTCTTTGCGGAAAGCATGATGAATTCAAATATGTGCAAGCGAGTACAACCAACAACCACTGACACCTCCAAGTGGACAATGACCCACAACTGCAAATACGAGGGCTAATTAACTCATGGAGAGAAACAAGGACAAAACATGAAAGGTCCTTGTCCAAGAAAGTGATCAGGCAAGAAATGAAACATCCGACCACAACGTTCCTGAGCAAACTCCAAAGTATTATGGAACTAACCAATGCTGTTAGTCAATGTTATATAAGTATATAAGATTATATAAGTCTGTTTCATTCTGTTTCCATGTTCTACGCTACTCTTTTGCAAAGCTGCACACTATTGACAAAATGCAAGGGCCTGGACTTCACATTTACATGTGCACAGCCGCTAGCAAGGGCTAGCAAAGTACAGTATGGCTTTTTGCACACTTAATTGGAGGAATAAAGGCTTCTAAAGCTGGGAAATTGCGGCGTTTTCCAAAGAAACCGCTGCGAACACCAAGCATCAGTTGGAATAAAGAGCCAGTAGCTCCTGCACATACAGTGACAACTAGGAAGAGTCCATTCGAGAAACCACATTGCTTTGACATGCTTTCACCCCGTGGACAGTTACTATATAATGTAGGCGTGCTGAATGTCAAGAAGTCTCAAATTGTCAACAACACTTAGGTCCCTTTGAAGTTCCCAGCATCCATGCATCAAATGAAAGCTTCGGGTCATGCGAAGATTTGGCCCGACCGGATGCGGTTGCCTCGTATTGAAGGCGTCGAAATCCTGGCAAGGGTCAGAAGACCCAAATAGTTAAGGGGATCAAAATAGATCAACTAGAAAGTGCTATTGCGATATAGTCCAATTCATGTACAATATATCTACATATATATATTGTATATATATTGTGTATATATATATATATACATATTGTATATATATATAATAATATATATAGTGTGTATATATATACACGCTGTTATATAGCTAGGCTATATATATATGGGGTACATATTCTATTGCAATGGAATATACAAAGTCAAATGCCCAAAGGAACAAGCTGCATCTGCACTAGATTTCTTAATGACTGAGTGTTTGAGAGCAGTGCACTTGCCTGCTGTGGAGAGGAACTAGTACAGCAATCACCATGGTCTGCTTGTAAGGAAACACAAGGATTTCACATCTTCCAAATTTTGCCGGTATTTTGAAGAGGTGAATGTGTAGGCTTCAACAGAGGCGCCTTCAGGTTTCTAAGCCCTCCTTCTGAATCGACAAGTTTTATATGTTTCCTTCAAGAACTATATGGAATAAATCAAACTCTTACACTCTCTCGGTCCTTTGGGGTCCTTTCTTCATCTTTCACTTTCATAGTACACATCTGAATTGACAGAAATAGAGGAATTCGGAAATTCCGATGAAGTTCCGGTAGTTCAAACATGTTCAAACATATATATATATATTCAGAAGCGGTGGGCCCTGTTGGGCCAAGTGGCTCTGCGTTGTACAGTGGCAAGGCGAAGCAGCTGATGCCCACACCAATTCCTGGCGACGGTGCGCTCTTCGCAACCCTGCAGGACGTAGCAATCAGCGGATGATGTGGATGAGACATGTTGAGACATCTTGAGATGCAATCAGTGTCAAATGTGTCAAATGTGTCAAATGTGTCAAATGTGTCAAATGTGTCAAATATCCTTTCTGAAACACATCATCATATGAACATAAGCAGATTTGAAGGAACAAATCGTGTTTTGCACGTTGGTCCAGCATACTTGTGATTGTGAGTCCAGCAGTGCAAAGGGATGAAGGTTCCTCATTGCTTTTCAGCTTAGTGAAGCCCTGTCATTTGGAAAGGGACTCTACTCAGCCCGCTTGTCCTGTGACGAAACGTCCAACAAAGAATTCTTCTACACCTTGAGATACAGCAAGAAATTCAGCAAGATAATTTGAGGCACCGCATCTTTGATTACATCTGGGGCCAACGCTCATCTCAACAAAATTTGAAGCTTTCTGGTTTTCTGTAGTCTTCAGGAGGTACATTCTTTGGTCTTTCTGTGCTACGCGTGCCAAAAATCTTAAGAGGTCGATAGGACCCACAAGAACAAAACATAACAAAACTAGAATGACGAAGCAGAACTGGATGACGCAGCAAAATGACACCATGACAGCGTCTTTGCAAATAACGAGCGACTGTGAAATGATGCGTAGGATGCCATGAGGCAACCAACAAGGCCTCAGCAAATGCTGCCGGATGACACAAAGTTTGCTTGGCAAGGAATCAATGTGGAATCTATCATTTCATTTCAGTCTCAATAACTCAAATTGCTTTGCAAATGGCTTTGCAATCAGATTTTGGACATGTCATATGGGTAATGGTTCACGGCCACTCATCGGGGAGGCCGTCCGCAACTTAACCCTATCTCCAGATAATATGGTTCCAGGGTACACCGCGATTAAACTGCGATTAAGAGGAAAAGACATGAAAAGACAACGCCTCCTAGGGCTCCCCCCTGTGTCGCCGAATTCTCTCATGTTGCCGTGCAGTATGCAACCGTCTTGCAACGTTGCCCGTACTTGTCTTGTATTTAAGCGGTTCTGCTCCCAACATGCCATAGACACATTCAACTCGACAGCAAATGCATGGAAATGTCTACACTCACACGGCTTCCATCCTGCCGCTCGACCAATCTTCTTGAAAGCAAATCGACGTTTTCAGTGTTCTTCATGGAGGTAACTAAGGCAACTGAGGCAACTATGAAAAATGTGAAGTGGACAGGTCGAGCCACACACTGCACCACCAATTTGGATGCAAGGCCGTCGTCCTAGGTGCGCAGAAGTAAAATAGCCAAGTCAGGCTTGTGATTTAGGAATCTTACCATTCTTACCTTGGGCATGTCGCCAGAAATGGCAAAGAGATGCAAAAAGGATGATTGTTGGGACGTTCCCCTGTCGTAACGACAAGCTAGGCTTGCCTCTGTGTTCAAGTTCAGATGACATGTTTCAGCCAAAAAATATGCGGGTCGTGATCTCTCCTTGACTATAGAAATTCATCGCCATTGATTGCGAAACAATGCCCAAAGATGGAAATACCTTGTTCTTCAGTACATCCCAACCTCCATAAGTGCGAAGCAAGCCACCAAGTTTGTTGGTCCTCATCAGTTTGTCCAACTTGACAGCAAATGAATGCTAACAGCAGCCCCATCCGTCATATTAGATTCATTGCAGCTTAAAACAAAACAGCTGTTTTTTTAATCACGCCCAATTACAATTCGGGAAACAGACGGATTCTAAAATTCCAAATCAGGAGCTCATGATTTTCTGTCCAATGTGCTTCTGCAAATTCAGAACACTTCTGATTGCTACATTTTCGAGGCATGTTGCAATGGTGGCCCTGCAATGATAGCACCCGCTGCAGCACCAAAGGTGATCAGGGTGGCACCTCAAAGAGGCTCTCCCAGACTTAACAGGTTCTTGAATCATCATATAAAAAGAAGTCCAATCTCGTGATTTTCCAGCTGAGTGTGGCACCCCATGTTACAAAGTGGTCGTTCCAGTCATCGTTGTCCAACGATCTCAGCACAACGACACAAAGAAACACAGTCATTAAAGAGCCCTGGGTTACTCCTAACAGGGCTACTCCTAAAAGTTTCTAGCCTTTCAAAAAAAGTCTTACATTTTCAAAAACAAACTCTAAAATTCCAATCCAAAATTCCGAAAAAAAAATATTACAGTAATAGTAATGACATGGATTTATTTGGAATTAAAACTACTGAAAAGGAATGTTCCAGGCGTATCCCTATAAGGGATGTCCCTCTCCATATATTTAGACAAGACACAGGCATATCTACGCCGACTGAACCATCGTGTACAGAATCATCAAACGTATTAGTAGGCAAGAAGTAAGTAGAGCTACTGTCCTCTTTTATTGCAAGTCTCAAGACCTGTTCCAAACCAACGGGAAAGATCTGTTTCTCTACTCGTGGCTACTAACACCGCAACAACCATCAAGTTACCAATCGATACTACCAAACATTCTATCAAACACACAAACATATACAAACACATATGTTGCGTGTAAGTTAGAACCACCCAGTAAATTAGATACGCTTCACATCTTCACATCACTTCATTACCTTTTGAGTCCTTTAGCCTGCGATGGAACACAGTCAATGAGGCGTGGGCCCTTCATCGCCGCAGCTTTCCTCATCGCCATACCTCCACGTTGCGATTTGAGATCCCTTTGCGTTTCTCCGCTGGTGTAGACAGTGATAGACAGTGTGGATAAGATAATGAGATCATGATGCGGAATCCTCCAACATGGTTTCTCAATGTTTCTCATTGGAATATCATTACCATCTCAGCTCCAATCAGCTCCATTCAGCTCCAATCTCAGAGAGCCTACCGGATGTCCAGCCTACCCAGGCACCACTCGCGCCGGAAAGACTTGAATGCCTGACGTGTCTGGCGACATCCGCATGCTGCAAAAAAATGTTACGTCATTTACGTCACAATCCCAACAAATGCAAAACTGCAAGCTCTGAATGAGATGCGAAACTGCAATGCAATTGAGTCTATTCTGTGTGTGCGACTGTGTTTACACATATATGATCATATGATCGTATATGTGAGGGTACTCAAGTGAGATTCAAGTGAGTAGGATGGGCCCATGCGATGACAGGGGGCTTAAAAATGATGAAGGCTTCTTTTACAAGAGATAAAGGGAGGGTGTCGATTTCAAACCAAGCCTGGACATTGCCAAAGTTGCCCTGGTCGAAGCCAAACATGGCAGCGCCTCAAGTCAGAGAAAGTCGCTGGATATTCTGGGCCCCTCCCTTTGAACTCCGCGTGGACTGTGGTTCTGTCCAAGGTCATCTAGGCATGGGACCTACCATGGCAATAGCGACTGCCACATACATCTGCGGGCTGGCTTTCGCCTAGGCAGAATGTAGAAGTTTTTATCGTTGAAGTTCTAGGGCCCTTTGATCCAATTGCCATCTCAGCTAGACCTGGAAATCCTACTGGGTTTCTGAATGTATATATTATATTATATTATATTATACTATATTATATCATATTATATTATATTATATTGTATTATATTATATTATATCATATCATATGATATTATATTATATTATATTATGTTATATTATATTATATTATATTATATATTATATATATATATATTAACATATATATATATATATACATTGTATATATTTGCATCTGACCCGCAGTGCCTTGCAAAAAACCGAAACATCACTTGCGACTTACGAGGAAAAAAACCTTTGGGACTTCTCTAGAAGAAACTCATTTTCTGTTTGTGCGCAAGCTCCTCGGAAGACCGAGGGCTATCAAGGCAGTGCTGCCTTAAAGCAACAGTGAGAACTAGCTTTGACTGCTCTGGATAGAGACAATTGAGGCAATTGGGCCAAAAAGGATCAAAAAGGATCAAAAAGGTATCAAATAGTACACGCAATGTACAGTATAGCCAGTATAGCAGTAGATAAACAGGCCAAAACAAATTACAAGGAATCCTCAAAGACCAAAGTAAGAGACATCCAGAATTTCAATCCGCCAAGTACTCAAGTCATCTCAAGTCCTTGCATTCCCTGCCTCGGCCGCAAGTGCTTCGTCATCAGCCTGGGACCGCCAAAATTCATCACCGACAGGACTCATTCGCTGACTGCAAAAGGACTGCAGAGACTGTAGAGGGCGGATACAGTGGGGAAGGTTTCAGAATCTGAGATAGTTCGAAACATTCCGAAACCACCACACAGGGATTAATGATAACAAGACAGACTCAGCGCAAAAATCACATGGAAGGAAAGGATTTGCTTCTCTACAGACTCTACAGCAATTCTTTTGAAGTGATCACACGGAAGTGCCAGGAGACTGCTTTCCTTCATAAACGCACGAATGACAGCCATGTGCCCCAAAAATAGGATGCAAATAACAAACCCTGACATGTCTGAAGAATCCTGCATCTGTCACTGAAGTACATCACCAAAAAAACGATTGGGACTCGTCGGACATCGTCGGACTCATGAGATTCTTACCTGTTTCTTCCTTCTTGACCTCGCTGAGGTTCGGACTTCATAATTGCTCTTGACCCTGGTGCCCTGATGGCCGAGATGGCATTGTGATCCTCTCAGAGCCTGTGGGTTAAACATGTTAAGCCGCCCCATACTGCAAAATAGTGCACCGTTTCTATTGGGGCATGAGATGATCCCTGTCCATGGTTGGTAAACCATGCTAAATCCACATATCATATAAGGTCATATCACCATAATCGAAGGAAGTTTGGAAGTCAAACTTCCGACAATATGGACAGATGAAAAGTAGAGAAGAGTCAGAAGAAAGAAGACGCAGATGCGCGAAAAGGTAGGAAAGTCGCGATTCACTGTGTTTTTCCAATGATTTGTGGCTCCGGAGGGTCGAAAAGTAGGCTCGCTAAAGCGGCGGGTGCGGAGCCATCTGGCCAGATGAGA
>Ga0126342_10001440_pt1 | contig 33477 bp, 22 predicted proteins | sample Cyp1metagenome_FD_92528 | JGI IMG/M metagenome (GOLD analysis project Ga0126342, IMG submission 92528) | Coral microbial communities from Lord Howe Island, Old Settlement Bay, Australia - Cyphastrea 1 metagenome | ecosystem: Host-associated > Invertebrates > Cnidaria > Coral ...
ACGCACATGGCACATCAAAACACGCAAACCGCCTGGGGTCGTTAGAGGCGGCGTGAGCAAGAACAAGGGTAGATAGCCCACAACCGACAAGGCAGAGCGTGACCAGTAAGAAAACCAACAACGACAACGAGGAACCGCAGACAGACGAAAGGGCTCAGGCGACCCCCAGCCGGAAATTCCAAGGCCCGGAGTAGACAGCCGTGAAAAGCAACATGGAAAGAGAACCAGCCGACTCAGACAGCTAGGAGCGAAAGCGAAGACCGTGCACATACCTACCATCACACAGACGGCTGCCAAAGGACATAGAGCTGCACTAAAACTCCGACATAGACCTGCCCATGGCGGCTCCACACATAACGTCGTAAAAGGCAATGAAAGCCACCAGGCGGACAGACCTACCAAACTTGGAAGACATGTGGCAAGACGGACAACTACTGACAACTCAGGCAAGCTAATGTGAGTCGCAATATTAAAAGTCCATACAGATTCCAGCTCCCAAGGTAGAGCACAGCACAGTCATTCGCCAACTTTTTCTCCAGGCCTTAGACTTAAGGGATATCCACAAAGCTATAGTTATGTTATGACACAACCAATACGGGCTGCCATTACCTGGTCAAGGACAGCCGCCAAGGCATCAGCGTAAGTGGCTGACCTTTGGTAAAATGACCTCGTACTGGGACACGTGAATGAGTGCCATCACATCGTAGGAAATGGACGCCACACCAGCCCAATTGCACGAGAGACATAGACGACCAGAGATGAACGAACCCATAGGCGCATGATCACAGTAACAACCCGACAATGATCATCATATGCAACCACATCGTGGCCAGGCTGGAACTTAATCTTGGAGGTCCATAGTTTTTCAAGCACTCCAATGACCCTTTGATACAATCCACCCTGCATGATTTCGAAGAACCTAAAAGCCGGCATAGGGCCACCAACTGTCTGTTCATCTTGTAAGCAAAAGCCGAAGGGAAATTCCTTGGCCCACATCTCACACCGAAATCAAACCGATGAGCCAAGCCTCTCAAAAACTCTTCTTGTTCAGCTTTACTCCTCAAAAGCAGCACAGGGAGCGAGACGTGATGATTTGATGAAAGAAGCTTGGAGTATTCACCTTCGAACTGAAGGCTTTCCAGGCACATTTGGAAATAGTCAGGTTACTCAGCGCTACCACGACTGCTCCTTTTGCCAGCGATGCATCCGTGGCATAAGGGTGACCACAAAGTTCAGCGGCAATATCAGGGACAGTCAGAGACGCAAGTACGGCCAAAAAAGGGCAAGCTCCGTAGCTATTGTTCGAGACAACCCTACCAGTCATGAAAATACTTCCAAAAACACTCAGGCAAGCCACAAGCTGATCTCTCGCAAACTATGGTCTGGCTAAAAATCCAAGCCCATCGCACACCAAGTGCATCTTTAGCCCTCAGCTTCTTCCGTTTCTGAGGCTGCTCGAACCTAAAAGTTTCCCAAGTCAAACAGGCCCTTCGGTACTTGAGAATCTCGGTATGTGGAGATCGCAAACTGATGATAGGAGTCCCTCCTGCCGGAGCAATGCAATGAGATAACTTCCGAGTCAGGAGCCATAGAGGAGCCCACAAGGCCAGGGCCACAATGAAAATGTATGGATGGTCCAGAGGCTCTGGCCTCCACTGCATTTCTTCCTCTACGGTCTGCTATCCGCCTATCTACCTCAGAACTATTCAAACAGTTGAAAACTCGCACCAGCTCAAAACGTCTCTTCTTCCAAGTCAGTGTAGTGAATATAAGCCGCCCTCGGGCATCCCAAAGTCTAACCAAGGAAAGCACCTCACCAAATGGAATAGGAAGGCCAGAGAGGGTCCTTTCATACGTTCCAGCGCCAACACCAAGCTTTGCCAAATATCAGGAAGGTCACAAGGACTTGCACTTAATTAGGGAAACATCGGCCACTCTCGATCACCTCAAATGATTCCAGAGGGCCATCAGCCAAAACAAGACCCGACAGCCGTTGCAGACAATTCCGCCGACTCATCGAAGTGGTCCTCCTCAGATGTTCCATGAAGATAGAACAGCTCCCTGCCCACCAGAAGTCCAGTGCCATCACCATAACATGAAACGCTCTTCCGAAATGGATCTTACACCTTCTGGAAGTAGAAAGACCTGAGGGCATCCTTGCGAGAACACCTGGAAAGGTATCGACAAGGGAAACAATGGCGATGCCGAGGCCTCAACGCCTCGTTGCCAAAGCAGTGTGGAATACAGAAATTTCGTAGAGGGAAAACACGTTCCCAAAACTGAAATAGCCAAAAATGGACACCGCGCATTGAAGTCCAAGGTGTCCACAGCTGATGTAACTAAACAAATAGAAAACGACCAAAGGCTCATGAGTATCCTAGTCACCGGATAAATTCTTTTTATGGTTTTTTGGAAGGTAAGGGTGGCCAGGAACTGAATAGCCTTCTCGGCTGCCACCACTATGCAAAACTCAAAACTGTCCCTCAGGTTGGACTTCGCCTCCGTGAGGGCGATCAGCCTTATTCTAGGCCTCATGCATCCGGCGATTGACCCGCCTTTGGTTTCTTTGGGAAGCGCGGCTTGCGCTTCGGCGATGCTTCTTTCTCTGGCTCTCCCTGCGAAGGTGCTTCCTGGCTCGATGATGCCTTTGCGGGTTTCTTTTGTGTCTCGCTCTTCTTGTTTGCCAGCGCCTCCAGATCCTTCAAGTAAGAAAGGCAAACCGCAGTCCATTGAGGCGGAACCAAGGGCCCGAAAGGTTTCGAGCTGTGAGTGAGATTGATGGCCCGATCTTGATACATCTGGTTTGGAGGTTCTTCCAGAAGCGTCAGAAGATATGCAAGCGACCAATCCCCTCTGTCCACCACTGACTGTTCCACGGCGACCATCATGAGGGCCAAAATCTCCTTGGTCCTCCTAATGTTTCCAACCGCAGAGGCATCCAGAGCGTGGCCAAGCATCCATGCGATTAGCCCCATCTCTCGTTGGTTTCGATAGCCTCCATTCCGCTCAAGGTATGTGAGAACAGACAAGTCCCCCAGGTCCTCCTCCTTCTGCGGCACTGGCTTCGAAGGGCGCAAGCGTCTGTGAAGCTGCTGCATCATTTGCAAATAGTAATGGCTGGTGTCAGCCGCCAGCTCGTTCTGCATGCGCTCCCTTCGCTGCACGCCTTTTGTAGTACTCGACGAAGGACCGAGTGAGGCCAGGTCTCCAAGGGCGTCGGGAGATTGGGCGGCTAGGTGTGCCACCAGTGCTGTGATGGCCGTGCTCTGCTGGGCCAATGCCGATGCGATGCCTCCCATCTCTTCCGGTTGAGCCTGCAGGATATCCAAGGGCTCGTCCAAAGCCGTCACATCGGCTTCGACTGCAACCTGAAGGTTCTTCGCGACCTTCGGCGGAGGCCCCACAAGGCTCAGAGCCTTTGCCGCTAATGTTGCGGGCACTCCCTTGGGATCTTGAAGGGCCGAGGAGACAGCGGGCAGCTTCTGGGACGCCATAAAAGCGTGACCAGGTGGCCGCCCTCCAACATCTTCTGCAGAACCGTCCCTTGACTTCTCCAACTGATCCTGCCTCTGCGAAAGAAACTGCATCTGAGCTGCCAAATTGGATAGCTGCTCTGCGATCATAGAGTTGGTCACACGCGGCTTTGCAGGCGCCTTTTTCGCAGAGGCACTGACTGCAGGTCTTGTTGGTGGAGCTTCTTCCAGGTCCTCTTGAGCTGAATAAAAACCCACCCTCTCTTCTTGGCGAGAAGCAATCCATTCTTTAGCCTGACCCAGAAGAACATTGCAATCTGGAAGGCCTGCTGGAAAATCAAAAGAATACCCATGTATAGCGGCCGTAGAGTCAGTCACCGGATCGTACTCACGACAAAGGCCCAGTACATCATCGGTGACATCAATCACCAACACCTCCACAGTCACTCCTAACTCCACCAAAGAAAGATCATCAGCCTCTTCCATGAGCGCAGCTTGAAAAGTGGAACTAGGACCAAAAAGGACATCTTCGGCCCCTTTCAGCCCCTCTTGCAAGGTGTCGGAGTTGATAACCTGTGCTGGAACTACAATCAACATACCACCTTTCCTGAATTCCAAGGGTAAAGCATACACATCCAGCTCTTCATCTAGAAGGGTGACCGTGGGCGGCAATGACAAAACAAGTAAGCTTGGGTCACCCTTTGAAGCTGGTCTCAGCTTGTCCTTTCTCAGCATTGGGTATACAGTGCAGGCAGAGCAATGCGTGCACTGTAGCAAAAGACGCTCAGCTCCGTCTCCGTTGCAAAGGCCTGCGCAATGAGCTCCGTGTCAGGCACTCTCGCCTTGAAGGCGTCGAAATCCTTGGCACTCCCAAACCTGATGTAACCACCCAATCCAGCTGCTCGGAGCACAATGAAATTGGTCGGCGGCTCAGAGATCACCAATGGGTGCAGGTTGTCGGTGTGGGTCTCCAGAGCAATGCGGGCCCAAAAACCGGCAGAAAAGGCCAGGGAAATCCTCTGCTCAGCTGTACGCCGATTCCAATCTACGAAATCAGCTTGATCTTTCACCCACTCAGGCACAGGCCCCGGTCCGTCTTCAAGCCCTCTGTAAGGAACGTTCCCGTACACAGTCTGGAACGGGGGCCCAGCCTCTTTCACCAACTTCCAACCAAAAGCCACAGGAGGAATTGCAGGAAAAGTCGGGGCCTGAACTTGCTGTGTGATCACCCGGCCTCGGTCAGCCACCCCACCTCTTCTATAACCAGACCCAGAGGACTGACCTGCAGTGCTGGAGGTCTCTCTTTCCGCTACCCACTTCTCAAGTTTCTCCAAATTGGAAATGACAGCCCGGATTTCTTGCGAAGTAAGTGGGCAATCACTCATCCAAGTACCTAGCCAGACCGGACTTGGCTTGACGAAAGATTTGGCTAAGAGGGCCGCTGTGGAGGTCTAAAATCCAAATCAAAAGACCACCACAGCAGATAAAATCCAAAGAAGAAGCAAGCCAGAACAAGTCCAAGAAGAAGCCCAGAGACGGCCAGGGTAAGCAGGAAGAGGCAAGGTGGAGAGGGCAGGCGGTGAGTCGGGAGATCTCAGCAGCGATAGGAACCCAGCCCCAAAGTCCACAGCTACGACCATTTACTTGAGCAGGAAGTTACAACGAGCTTTCAATCGTATTTGGAGTGCAATATGAGCATTGTTATATTCTGTTATCTTATATTATGTGTGTGTTGTAACTTTCGTCCACCTGCCCTTAAGTTGGAGCGATTGGCTTGCTCCCACATTTCCATACATTTCCCACATGTTTTGTCACCATTTCTGTGTCCTGCTACTTTCATCCATGACTTATCCACCTTCCCAGCTTCCCCTTTCCCATCGAGAAGTCATTTCCATCAAAATGCAAGCCCAAAACCAGGCATGTTTGGCTCCGCAACATCCTCAAATAGCTGTAAGGTTGAGGCTATACCTTCCCAAGAAGTCAGAAAATGGCTCATTAAACCCCTTATTGTTGCTCGTTGTCGCTGTCAACCCCATAAAAAGAAGATCATCCAAGAATATTTGAAATCACCCAGCTTGCATTTGCTTGAGGACCCACCAAAAAAAAAATAGAAGTTTATTCCCTAAATCAATTCCCCATGTCTAGTGGATTTCCCCTTGGGCAAATCAGCCCATCAGCTTGCCGCCGTGGTGCGTCCGCCAGCATAGCCAATCAGGCTAGTGACTGCAGAGTCATTCCTCCGAAAGGGACCATCCGGATCTTGTTCCACCACCACGAAATCGTACTGCGTGTGCCAAAAGCACCCATTTCCTAAGCTGCCAGTTGGACACAGACTGGAGACAAAGGACATTGTCAGTGGCTAAGGAAATTGAAGAGGATACAGAAATTCACTGATACAAGCAGTATGTTGACTGCGGTAAATTGTACAGTTATTTTTGATGTGAAAATCTGTGAAAATCATAACATCGTTGATTCGAACGTTGTTTGTCTTGAACGTTCGTTGGCACAGATTCCTGTTGGAAAAGGTGCTGGGTGACGGTGCAAATGGTTCCATTTGTGGTCCCTTCATGTCCCTTCTACGTTTTCTTACAACAGAAGATGTGGGGTGAAAACTCCAGCAACATTTTGTTTAAATGGCACCAGTGCTGTAGATTAGAAAGTGGCCCCCTTGGATGGTTTTGGCATATTTTGAATCCCAAATACCCAGGTGAAATCACCATACCCTCTGGTAAACTAACATAACTATGGACAATCACAATTTTTCATGGGAAAATCCACTATTTCTATGGCCATTTTCAATAGCTATTTTGACATAACCAGAGGGTAAATCACCGGTGCGGCAGCCCGCTTCATTGCAAAAAGCAGCCGAAATAGATCGACCCCGCTGGGTCGTTTCGAAGAGAACTGGGAGGACCGTCAATCTTGACCTAACTGGAACCGCCACACGACCACTGTGATGGGAAAATTGTTGCGTGAAAATCCATTGATAGCCTATTTTTAGGCAAAAACATGCAAAAACTAGATACTGAGAAGGATTCCAACAATCGCCGCCACCATAATTAAACAGATTGAATTAGAACTCAGTGATCTTGGACAAGTTTCCCATTACTTTGTTTGTTTGTTCATGCGTTGTGTACCACAAAACATGGGCGTGACAACCAGGTTTTGATGCTGCATTTTTTCTGTTCAGCAAATAGATTTGTTTGTAGATGTGGTTTGGAACTTGTCATGTCCGGTCTAACAGCTAAAGCTTAGCAACACGTTAAACGACCAAAACCACAAACCAAAGTTTTAGGTTGAGATAATGGCCCTTTTTCAACTAAACTGCCAAACCCATGTTTTCCCTATGAGAGAAACTCCTGACTCAGATCCTTTGAGGTCGAAGCCAGTCTAAGGTTTCGGAAGTGCTGTGCCGCATAGGGATTGTTACTGTGGCTGGTGTTGATGTGGTATTACCGGGCTGAGACAATCACACACACATACATAAGTCACACGTATTTTCGTATGAAGGAAAAAAAATAGCGTTTGGCCTTGCCAACCAATTTTTGTTGGATGCTGTTTGCAGCCCGCACCCACGTCAAGACAAGAACGCAATGTCAAAACCTTATAAGAAGTTTTCGTGACTGGGATTGATCACCAAATATCATGCGTATGTTGATTGAACCGAAACATTGCAAAACCTGGAAAGATCGTCATTTTTTGGGCTACAAAGCAATCATGTTCAAATTTAATTCAAGAAATATTGTATAATGTCATTGGAAACGTTTTTTGGGGGCCGCAAAGTGTTGCAAATTAATTTGCATGTGTTTTTCCAGGTTTCATACACTTGGCATGACCCTCGATAGTTTGGCATGTCAATGAACAGAAAAGTGACAATAATCTGGAAGGTCATCATTTTTGGCTATCGATAGTGCTTTTACATGTTTTTACTACAAAATATCGCTTAAGAACAGTGAAAATTACAATTTTGGGAGCAAGTCAAATTACATATGAGTATTTTTCAGGTTTCATACACTAGCATGACCTTCGATAGAAACATCGTTCTAAGTGTGTGATGATTAATGTTTGGAAACCTGGGGGCCATTCTAAGTTCCACTGGAGGACGATATAAATCCGCTGGCCCCTGCCTTCGCCAAGGCAGGGGCGGCGCCTGGGACCACCGCAGGTGTGGAACTTGTTTTTGTCGGCTTGCCTTCAAGCCCCTACAACACTGCGCTGCAGCTTCGACCCGGCACTCCATAGCCATCTGTTGTTAGGGCGTTCAAGCCTGCCGCTTGCCAGCCTTCAAACCCCCAAAATGCTTCGCGGCAACTTCGACCAGGCACTCTGGCCACAGGCATTTGTTGTTAGAGCGTTCAAGCCTGCCGTTTGCCTCCATAGCCATCTGTTGTTAGGGCGTTCAAGCCTGCCGTTTGCCAGCCTTCAAACCCCTAAAATGCTTCGCAGCAGCTTCGACCAGGCACTCTGGCCACAGGCATTTGTGTTAGAGCGTTGAAGCCTGCCCTTTGCCTCCATAGCCATCTGTTGTTAGGGCGTTCAAGCCTGCCGTTTGCCAGCCTTCAAACCCCTAAAATGCTTCGCGGCAGCTTCGACCAGGCCATCTGTTGTTAAGGCGTTCAAGCCTGCCGCTTGCCAGCCTTCAAACCCCTAAAAATGCTTCGCGGCAGCTTCGACCAGGCACTCTGGCCACAGGCATTTGTTGTTAGAGCGTTCAAGCCTGCCGTTTGCGTCCATAGCCATCTGTTGTTAGGGCGTTCAAGCCTGCCGTTTGCCAGCCTTCAAATGCCTAAAATGCTTCGCGGCAGCTTCGACCAGGCACTCTGCCCACAGGCATCTTGCTGTTAGAGCGTTCAAGCCTTCCGTTTGCCTCCATAGCCATCTGTTGCTAGAGCGTTCAAGCCTGCCGTTTGCCAGCCTTCAAACCCCTAAAATGCTTCGCGGCAGCTTCGACCAGGCACTCTGGCCACAGGCATCTTGTTGTTAGAGTGTTCAAACCTGCCGTTTGCCTCCATAGCCATCTGTTGCTAGGGCGTTCAAGCCTGCCGTTTGCCACCCTTCAAATGCCTAAAATGCCTAAAATGCTTCGCGGCAGGTTCGACCAGGCACTCTGGCCACAGGCATCTTGGTGTTAGAGCGTTCAAGCCTGCCGTTTGCCTCCGTAGCCATCTGTGTTTGCCAGCCTTCAAACCCCTAAAATGCTTCGCGGCAGCTTCGACCAGGCACTCTGGCCACAGGCATTTGCTGTTAGAGTGTTCAAACCTGCCGTTTGCCTCCATAGCCATCTGTTGTTAGGGCGTTCAAGCCTGCCGTTTGCCAGCCTTCAAATGCCTAAAATGCTTCGCGGCAGCTTCGACCAGGCACTCTGGCCACAGGCATTTGTTGTTAGAGCGTTGAAGCCTGCACTTTGCCTCCGGCAACGCACACTTCGGTGATCATCTTCCCAATGTGCCCGACATCGCAGGCTCAAAAAGCACTGCGCTATGAGCGCTTGGCCGCCACAAACCACTTATCCCTGTGGTAACTTTTCTGACACCTCTAGCTGAATATTCCTCAGACCTAAAGGATCCATAGGTTCATTGGCCAGTTTCCACACCTGCATTCGCACTCAAGACCCAAAGCAATTACCAAATATGATTAAATCTTCCTTCCTATTGTCCAACCCCGACAGGAATGCGGGTCGGCGGCACCCGGGCGCTAGCCCATTCTATTAAACAGTACACATCCTAGATTTCCAATGGTTTCCCCAGCCAAGATACTGAAAAAGGGGGTGGCAACAGGAAACACCACAGCAGGCCAATCCATCCTGCAGGAAATTGCTGGACACAAAGGCGAGCAATGCCCAGCAAACATGGCAGCCGGGTGAAGTCCAAAAAAAAACGACACCGGCAAAAGGCCCCAAACAGTGTGTGTGTGAGAGAATAATGTATGGAAATGTTGATGTTATAGATGTTGGTGATGATGGTGATGATGGTGATGATGATGATGATGGTGATGATGATGGTGATGATGATGGTGATGATGATGATGATGATAGTGGTGTTAATGATGATGAAACTGATGCTGATGATGATGATGGTGGTGATGATGATGATGATGATGATGATGATGATGTTAATGGTGATGATGATGATGGTGATGATGATGATGATGGTGATGATGATGATGATGATGATGATGTTGAGGATGATGGTGTTGAGGATGATGGTGTTGAGGATGATGACGATGATTATGATGCTGCTGGTGATGATGACGATGATGATGATGAAGTTGCGGACGATGATGCTGAGGATGATGATGTTGCAGGCGACGGTGTTGAGGATGATGATGTTAAAGATGTTGTTGTTGATGATGATGGTGATGTTGTGGATGATGATGACAACGATGATGATGATGATGATGATGATGATGATGATGATGGTGGTGGTGGTGGTGATGATGAGGAGGAAAAAGATTATAATGTTTCGGAAGATGAGGTGGATGATGATGATGATGATGATGATGAGGAGGAGGAGGAAAAAGATTATAATGTTTCGGAAGATGAGGTGGAGGATGATGATGTTGCGGAAGATGAGGTGGATGATGATATTGAGGATGATGACGTCAAGGGGAAGGAAGATGATGATGTGGAGAATTATGCTGTTGAGGTGGTGGAGGATGATGATGTTGAGGATGATGATGTTGAGGATGATGATGTCAAGGGGGAGGAACATGATGATGTGGATAATGATGATGTTGAGGAGGAGGAAGATGATCTTGTTGAGGATGAGGATGTGGAGGAGGAGGGACCATCCCAAGATTTACAAGGAAAAATGCCGGAAGCCAGAGTGAGCACCTCGATCAAGCACTGGCCTTAACCGCTACCGTAAGAACCCCTCAGTGTGGACACACTGCTTAGGAAAAAATCGAAGTATGAGAAGTGACATTTTTTGTGAATAGACGCGAGTCTAAGATGGTCTCGTGCCTATGGCCCACCTCAAACTGGTAGTTGGGCCAATCATCCAAACATATTAGTCGGTTGGGTCGAAAACAAAAACAGATTTGAAACCATCAATCAACACATAAAAAAACAAAAACGTATGCTTCTTGGCGATATGATATGATCGTACACAGTATAAATATCATATATTAATATGTAAAATTGTTGGTTCCACCCCAAAAATTGGGACTTTTCTTTCACAAAAACAAAGCGAAAAACGGCATTTTTCGGTCGCAGTCTCCGGCAGGGACCAGCACAAGTGCCGCAGCAAGCCTCTGCCGGGAATCCTGCACTGAAACAGTGATGAGTCAACCACTTTTTGGGGGGGACCTATGATCAATGGATATCATTGTGATATGGAGGTTTCCTGAGATGGGGATATGTCCATTATAAATAAACATTAGGGGGTACCATTGTAGCTGGGATAATCCATTTATAATCCCTTTGTATCAATGGTAATTTCAGGATCCTAAAATGGAGGTACGTTAGTACCATATGTTTGGCCATATTTCCTGGGGATATTCCCTGAAATTTAGCCCTGAAAAATGGGCCTTATTAATATGGTAGGTACCTCCAATTTAGGTTCCTGAAATGACCAGAAATATGAGGATATCATTCAAAAATCATCTGGTTGGTGGTTGACCTACCCCTCTGAAAAATGATGGAGTGAGTAACAGTTGGGATGATTTTCCATTCCCAACTGTTTCTGGAAAGTCATGTCATCCAGCCATGTTCCAATCACCACCAACCAGTCATCTGTTGATGGGATATGATTGGCTACCAAACATCATTTGGATTCAACCCCCAAAGATAACCCACCCATTTGACGTCAAAGTCATCTTTGGGGTTGTAAAGAGGGGTCAAAATGAAGACAAAAACGAGTCTGAAAATGAAAATAACCAGAATGTATCACCATCTTAAGAGGTAAAATTATGCTTCGCCGATTTTGGGGCTAACCCATGACTTAAACCTAGTTGGATCCTAGTTTGGCAGTGGATTGTCCAAGGGATCAAATCTCTGAGGTACCACCTGAGTGCATAAAGTTTGGGACTATCCGGAGAGGGAACATCTGGTGGTTGAAACCCTCTGTGTTTCATGGGAAAAAGATATGCTTTCCTCTACTTCAAGGTGCCAGCGGTGATCTTTGTGGGTATAACCATGGGGTATTAGTAGATCATAGCCCCCATAAGCTGTGATATAGCCCCATAGCCACCCAGTGTATGTTCCCTTCGTCCAATGGAAAGTCAGAGATTTGTAGCACCATGGAGAATCTTCTTGGAGTTGCTTGAGGAAAAGAACACTGCAGATTATACCATCTGCTTATGACTAACATAGCCATGGAAAATCAGCATTTTTAATAGGTAAACCATCTATTTCTATGCGTCATTTTCCATGGCTATGTTAGTCATAACCAGAGGGTAGGTTGGATTTCCTCAAAAAAAAGTCACCAACTCAGCAAACACCACCGAGATGGGTTTTTGAGATGACGTACTTGCCGGCTTCCATCAGATTGTCGAAAACAGCAAATTTTGGGGGGTTGGGTGAGATTTTGGGGCAATCACAACTGGTTAGTGGTTTTAACCACCTTCAAAAAACATGAGTCAATGGGAAGGATGACATCCCATATGATGGCAAATAAAATTCATGTTCCAAAGCACCAAACAGATGATGAAATGTGCCATTTTGAACCAATCGGCCACTAGGATCCACTAGGCACCTTTGTGAATGGGACTTTGAATTACATACATTTACCACAATCCAAGCCCTTTGGCGGGTGAAATATGGGTTTTGTCTGAAAATAGGCTACCCCTCAAATTTCATGGTTTCTCGTCATTTTGCCGGAAAAAAAGGGGGTCGTTTGATGGGTATGGTTGTATTATGTTGTATTATGTATTGGTGGTTATATTGATTACTGAAAAGATGATGCCATGGTTTTTTCCAATATATATCATCATATCAAATTATCTCATGTGATATCCCCCTATTTTTCCTCATGAAACATGAGCATTTTCCAAGAAATGGGTATGGGTCAAAATTAGGTACCCCAATAATTGGATGGTGAATACTAAACTAGACTAACATCTGTGGTCCCCTAGGTCTTCCATTTTGACCCACATCCAAATCTTCCCCTTTTTTTTTCATCACCCGTGCCGAAAGGAGATCACCTCACATCCCTTTCGCAAGCATGCGTGCGTCGCCGCCACCTTTCACGCGAGGTGTCCACGGGATTGACCCTCTGGTAGTGACTGTTAAAACCATAGGAAAACCATAGGAAAACCATAGGACAATGGTAAAATCATAGGAAAACCATGGGAAAACCATAGGAAAACCATAGGAAAATGGAGGTTTACCCTCTGGTAAACATTTACATAACCATGGAAAATCACCATTTTTCATAGGTAAATCAACGAACTAAATAGCAGAAGATGAAAGCAATACCTGGTTGGTGGTTGACCTGCCCCTCTGAAAAATATGAGTCAGTTGGGATGATGACATTCCCAATATATGGAAAAATAAAAGCCATGTTCCAAACCACCAACAAGTTACACTTTGCGAACTTGAACATTGCACATAGAAATAGTTGATTTGCCCAGCTATAACATGGTGATGTTCCAGTTCGTTTTTTGTTAACGTTCACCAGAGGGTAACCCTCAACCATTTTGTGGAAAAATGGAACATTTGGGATGAACATCTTGGATATTTTTGGATTTAAACATTGGGGCGATATTACCCTCTGGTCATTTAACATAGCCATGGACAATGGCCCATTTATAGATGGTTTACCTCTTTAAAATGGTGATTTTCCATGGCTATGTTAGTCATAACCAGATGGTACAATCAAACATACAATAATGTGGCGGTTATTTTTTCCCTGCACTAAAGCCGCAAAGGAACCTCGCCAAGAAATGGACCCACGATGGCTGGGTAATTTGTTTTAGTAATTAGCCTAAGCAAACATGGCAATGGAAAATCCAACAAACTTGAAGATGTTTCGAATGTACATTTATGAATATTTATGATATCATTTACCCATGAAGTTCGATGGTTTACCTGGTTTACCTGGAAAAAAATGGTGGATCTTTCCATGGCAAACTGTTAGTCATAACCAGATGGTTTACAAATGTTTCCATCATGATCTGTAAAGACCTTTTTTTTTTGCTTACCAGTTTTTTTCGACAAAAAAGCCTTCATTTCTACAGGATTTCCTACAGGATTTCCACTGTCGTGCCTTTAACGACCAGATGGTAATCCTCCCAAAACGAAGCTCTCAGCCTTGAAAAGAGCGATACTAAATGAGCAGCAGCTTTGCCGTATGTTGGTGGATAAGGATTCTCAGACAAGTACTTCGAAAAGTATACGGAATTCCCAAAATTTGTGGCAATGGTTCTACAATGTGGTGCCCCTCAGTTATAAGTTGGTGTAGATTCGCCCCATTAACAGACTATAGTTGTATCTACCATAAACCATAGTTATTGGAGTTATAAACCAACTTAGCTAACGAACTGGGGCACCACCTTGTAGAGGTTTCCGACTGCCCAAAACAGGTGTCCGACTCATCTTTTTCTGCTTGCAGCGACTTCATCAACATGAAAAAAGTCATGCCGAGTCAGCTCCAAAATCTCTCCAGGCTGCAGTTGATTTTAGAAGTTTCGGTGACCCCTCATTTTTTTGTTTTTTTTGGAAATTCTGGAAATTGTGATATAAAATTCTTGGGTATCCAAGAATTTGGAGGAATTCTGACTCCTGGGTCCTCTTGATCCAGAATTTGGGGAAATATCACACTCAAAGAGGACCCCAACTGGATGTTGCTTTAGTTTATGCACCCATGAATCTTCATATTCAATTTGCAAAACTCAGATAAGAGTTATAAAAAATGGGTGTGTCTGTGTCTGAAAGAGGGTACACCCCTAAAATTGCCGTTTAGCAGGAAAAAAATGATAATAGACCACGGGATTTGTGGATAGCTTGGCTTAGTTTCAAAACAAACGCCATGCCCACAAGTACCCATGCTATTCCACCCAAGTCACACCACATAGGATGCCAACGACGGTTGCAAATGCACTAAGCAGAATCATGTGCAAAGCCATAGCTGCACGAGGGGCAAGCTCTCAGAATTTTCGGGATCTTGGATTCCTGGGAAACTCACCATCATTACTGGTTGGCGGTTTGAACCCCTCTGAAAAATATTAGTCAGTTGGGGTTATTCTTCCCAATATATGGAAAAATAAAAAATGTTCCAAAACACCAACCAGTTTCAGAATTTGCGGGATCTTTCTTGGATTCCTGGGAAACTCACCATTAAACATCGAAATATATGGGGGTTGAATGGGGGATCATCATCTCGTTCCGCTCGCATCGTTGTACCCAAAAAGGACGCTCGGGTTGCCAGTGGCTGCGGAAAAATGACCCCTGCGGGGTAAACCGGGTAAAACCCATAACTTTAAGCTTTGACATATCCGACCTTCCATGGAAAAGTCTGGAGTATGTTGATCTCACAAACTTGGACGAGTTGGAAAAGCCCTGCAAAAACTAGGTATGACAGATCAGATTTGTTTCAGTGAAAAGAGCATCGTTATGTTCAGCTTACCAAACTAACTACAGTCAGGAACTATTCAGTCACAATTCACTGAACTCTCCACTCTCCGCTTGTCCAAAGAAACCAACTGGCAATGTTCCCCACTCACTCAACTGAGGCATGGCACTCAAAATGATCGAAACCGCCGATTTGCTGATGATTATTTACTGATACCCTCTGGTAAACTAACATAACTATGGAAAATCACCATTTTTCATGGGAAAATCCACTATTTCTATGGTGATTTTCCATAGTTATGTGAGTTTACCAGAGTGTAATTCCCCAAAAAAATGTCCTGGAGTCCTTAATAAGCCATCCACAGAGGGCCAAAAGCTGGCGATTAGGGTGTGATTGTCTGGTCACTTACATCTGTGAAAACTAGGAGAATCCGAAAACGTTTACCTAGCAGCTTCGATTTTTACCTAGATTTCAGAGGGTTTAAGTGCTTAACCCCTATCTCGCCCTATTTGGTTGAATTAACTTCAACAACATGGTCCGCCGCACACCCTCTGGTAGTTTAACCTAGCTCTTCAACATGGCCCACTTAGTTCGATGGTTTACCTATGAAGAAAGGTGTTTTTTTCATAACCAACTGGTAAATACCAGAGGGCATCCCCATTATATCCAATTATATCCAGTTACATCCAGTTATATCCAGTTATATCCAGCTATACTGTATCCAGTGAATATGTCATGATTATATCCCCAGTCAAATCACCATTAATAGACCATAATTGACAAAGGTGTTTTCATCCACCACTGCCACGCCTATGGCTATCATCATCCTCATCTTCCAAACCAGAGGCCGCCCTGCTTGGTTTCAACCCGGCGCCAACGGCGGGAACAAACCAGCCATGAACAAGTCGGCTATCCCAGTATGCCAACCAACATCTCAATCTATATATTCTAAATAATTCTAGATTGTATCTATATGTTCTCAATTCTCAAATATCATCGCATTTTTCCTCAAATCTCTGTTTTTCGCTATCCAAAAATGGTGGATAACCAAAAAAAGACAAGGAAAGGATGATCATCCACTCAATTCTGGGGATATCAAATGTTGATATATAGAAGAAACCCATTCACAGGTCAGTTTAGCATTGAATCTCTAGTATGTACTGTGATTGGGAAGTATTAGTTCTGTGTTTATATCCCAACCGTTTTTGGTCAAGAATACACCACACAAGAGAATTCGCAGATATAAAATGATATACCAAGAACTGGGAATAAAATACCTTTTGGGTTTCTCCGAAAAGAGAGAAAAAACACCTGAAATGTGATGGTTCATCACCATTTTACGAAAAAAAATGGCCATAAGTCTTGGCCGTTCTTCCCCATTTTTAGGTACCAAACCCACCCATCAACCCGACCTCAGGTAGACACAGTACTCCGCATGCGACTTCTTCGAGCGACAAAAGCAACTGCGGCAGCGGAGCGTCTGCCTCCGATTTCAGGCAATGTAAATGGAGGCTTTTGCAAAACAACATTTGGGGTTTAACATGACTGGTTGGTGGTTTTAACCATCTTGAAAAATATTAGTCAATGGGAAGGATTGTCCCATATACATATAGCATCGTATAGCTATTAGTGGGGTTTACCCTCTGGTAATTTAACAGCTTGCTATTGAAAATGGCCATAGAAATAGTGGATTTTCCCATTAAAAATGGTGATTTTCCATAGTTATGTAAACCTTTACCAGAGGGTAACATGAACATTGCACATGAACTACAACAAATGAACAAAATGTGTTTTGAATGTCTTTTCAATGTCAATAATGTTATTTCGTAAATGTCTTAAATGGAAACAGAACTTAACAATGATTTAACTGGTAAATTGGTGTTAGGCCCATGAATTACATCAGAGTCGATATGATTTTTCGGATGCAATGCGGGGTTCACCCCCAGCAACGTACCAGTGGGAAAGGGACATCTGTGATGTCCACCAGTTGCCTTCTACTTGTGTATCCTGTCAGTGCGTGGTAATCTCACATGGGACAATTTTTGTCTGAATGTTGCGTACGGCTCCCGTGCCAGCAACTGTTTGTTGACGGATGAGTTGTAATTCTTCAGAATGTAATTATATAATCTCATCCCCCATTCATATTAAACACCCCCATGGTTAACTATATAATGGTCCCAAGATGTGGTTTCATCCCCTACATCCACCATGGTTTAGTTAAAAGAAGGGGGATGGGATTGTAATCACAAGGTCACAAGATATGTTTTTCATGTGGCAAATTCAATAAATAAACCTATATAGCCTATACCAACTTAATCATTCCTTGGTCGTAATCGCCAAGCCTTAACCAAGTTCTGAGGACAGGACTGGAGATCCATTCCAAAGAGGAAACCCATGAGACTGTTCCTCTCCAGGGTCTCCTCGCTTTCTCAAGTGTCAACGTGTCAACGTGGCGCCGGGAAAATCATCGAATTCAATGAGGAAGTCTGTTGGAAACCCAAGGTTGATCCAAAAAATCCCCAGTCTTTGAGAACATTGCGAACATTGATGATCCAGGCAACTTGGGATGTTCTCAAAAAAAAAAACATGTTCATCAATGCTCCAAGGAGCTGCCAGCAGCTCATATGATTTCATGTGGCCATGGGTCTCGAAAACCCTGAGAAACATATCCCGGGTGTACGACTCAAAAGTTGGCCCGTTCAACCTTTGGGCGTTCTGAAGTTTCAATCTTGACCGGTATGTAATTACCCTCCGGTAATGGGAAATCCCCTTGTAAATGGAGGTTTATAGCTGGGAAAATCATCTGTAAATAGAGATTGTCCTTTTCCATTGCCATGTTTGATTGCCGAAGCGTACACTGATTGTGGTATTGAAATTGAAGGGGTTGGTTGAAGAAGTTTAGCCAGAAACCATTGGCTTTACCTGGGCCTCCAAATACAAATACATGTATGTAGGGGGTTCCGAATGGTTCGAACAGGTTCGAAATGGGTTTGTCTGAAGCTACGGCGCGCCAAAAGTCCAATGGTTTATCATCACGTTCCATTAAAATGGCTAACAATAAATGAGGGTATACCACATTTCATTGGTTAAATCCTTGTGTTTCATGATTGCTAGATCTAGCATTTTGGATGCTTCCATCCATCTATATTCTCCAGTGTTCATGGTTGAATCTCCCATCTCCCTATTACCATATGAATTATGATGCCTTCAACGATTCTTACTATTATTCATATTCTTATTTATATTCTGATTCATATTATTATTTATATATGATTACCCTCTGGTAAATTAACATAGACCCTGGCAGTCATCGGGGTTGGAAGACTAGTTTCCATTAAAAATGGGTGATTTTCAGGGTCAACAAGTTAATTTACCAGAGGGTACCATACAACACCAGGACAAAAGCTTTTCCCCTTGACTAGCTGCAACCTCTCCCCTTGGACTCCTGACAGGCTTGAAATACGATCCGACACGCAGGCCACGCGAAATGAGGATAATTGATCCGCGGCTGAGGATCATGATGTAAGACGCAAAACGGGGAAAAACTTTCTTCCTCCAGATGGGCATTTTCCACTAAACAATTTTGTTCCTTTGATGAACATTTTCAACTAGAAAGAGTTGTGCTCTCATGAGCATGTTCAGCCTTAGACAGTGCTTCAACTTGTCGTGCTCAACATTGACCTGCATGCGCGCGATTTCAGGTCTTCTCTTCTAGGCAATGCCGCAGGTGTAAAATAACGCAAAACCCGGACAAATGTTTTTCCTCTTGACTAGCTGCTGCAAGATCGCGGATCAGCTGGTTTGCTTTAAAAGAGTTTTACTTTAACCCGGCTTGAAATACGATCCGACACGCAGGCCACGCGAAATGAGGATAATTGATCCGCAGCTGAGGATCATGATGTTTATAAGACGCTAAACGGGAAAAAACTGTCTTCCTCCTCCTGATGTATGATTACCATATGATTACCCTATAAATACCATATGATTACCATATCATTACCATATCATTACCGTATCATTACCATATGTTTACCATATCATTACCATATCATTACCATATCATTTCCGTATCATTACCATATCATTGCCATATGATTACTGATTACCATATCATTACCATATCATTACCATATCATTACCATATGATTACCATATGATTACTGATTACCATATGATTACCATATCATTACCATATCATTACCATATCATTACCATATCATTACCATATCATTACCATATCATTACCATATCATTACCATATGATTACCATATCATGAACATATCATTACTATATCAATAACTATATCATTACCATATCATTACCATATCATTACAATATCATTAATTACCATATCATATAATTACAATGTCATTACCATACCATTACCATATCATTACCATATCATTGCCATATGATTACTGATTACCATGTCATTACCATATCATTACCATATGATTACTGATTACCATATATTAATATATATATTACCTATTGGAAATCCCTGGTCTGAATCCCACAGCGGATTTCTCTCGTCCTTGGTTGCAGGGCTACTCCTGGCAGCCTCCGCGACCGAGCTATCGCTTTTCCCATCGCTGACCGCCAGGCAGGCGTCCAGCAGCCTGCGAAGGAAACTCGGAGCCAATGGTTAATGGATTGGTTTAAGAGAAAATCTACAGGAAACCATAGATTTTCCCATTAAATATGGCTAATATATGGTTAATGATGATGTTTAATATATGGTTAATGATGGTTAATATATGGCTAATATATGGTTAATGATGGTTAATATATGGTTAATGATGATGGTTAATATATGGTTAATAATCGTTAGTAATGGTTAACATTGTAATATTATGGGTATCTTAGATATCCTCTAAGTGGCCATGTCATCTATGTATCTATATATCTATTGATGATTGTTAATACTGGTTATAAACGATTTACCTATTATTATTACTACTATATTATGGCTGACTACTATATTATGACTCTGACTAACTATGATATTATTATTGGAATGATCGTCCCGAATAGTTAGTAATGGTGATTGTTAGAATATACCATCTGGATCCATCTGGTATCTTTTTTACATAGCTATTGAACATGGCACATAGAAAATAGTTGATTTACCTCTTAAAGATGGTGATTTTCCGTAGGGAACTGTTGGTTTACCAGAGGTAACCTGCCAAACTGGTGAAAAATGGGGATTTCCCATGACTTAACGTAAAACATCCCATGTTACAATCCCCATCTATCACCAGTGTCTACGGTTCAAATGCATAAAACACCTGAAAAACCGTGCTTTTTGTTGAAGACACTGTTTCACCCTCTGAAATATTCCAGATAAACCGAGCATGATTCATCATGAAATTCACCATGGATATCACCATGGTTTCTACGGAAAAAACAAGTGAAACACCAGTGAAAATCAAAGAATTCTTCACAAAAAACTACCCTCTGGTAATTTAACATAGCTATTGAAAATGACCATTTATAGTGGATTTTACCATTAAAAATGGTGATTTTCCATAGTTACAGTACGTTAGTTTACCAGAGGGTACCGAACATATCCATGTTTTTTCAGTGACTTCAACCAGTTCCAGTCCACCGGACATCTCTCCACGGTACCTTTCAATGATAAACATGAAGGCTTCATGGGCGTCCGCCTGGCCCGGGGAATACATGTGGAAAATGGCCCATGCAAATAGATGATAAAGGCACAAAAAAAAACACGATGTTCCACATGTATGTTAGTTTACAGAAGGATATCATTTTGCAATCTAAGCCTTAAGCTAGGAGAAACTGCCATCAGTGAGGGAAAAAACAGCCTTTTGCAACTATGATGTTAAAAATCCAGAATGGTTGTCGGTGTGTTTCTATGTTTTTTCTGCGGGCGGGTTGAATTTTGAGGGACTTTGCCGGGGTTCCAGTTTTAGGACATAACATGATGTACCATGAGATCGCATGAGATGTGCCATGAAAAAGGACAGTTCGATGCGTAAGAGTGTTGGCCCCACAAGCCTTCCCGATGTTTGGCACGTAGCGTTCAAACAACCAATGTGGATTCAGCCCTCAGGACCCAGGGCGCCATTCTCCGTGGGTCCAATCATTGAATATCAAGCAGGGCAGGCTTGAAATATCTTGAAATGTTGACTGCCAGGCAATATACCCTCTGGTTTACCTATTGTTTAGATGGTTTACCTATTGTTTAGACACATCCTTTTTTTTGTTTGCCTGGCTGCACAAAGTATTTTTTGTGTCTCAGTTTTTACTTCCCCTATTTTCATGTCGCACCCTGGCAACCCGATCCTGGCAAACCGATGGATTGCCGTGCCGTTCGCCGATGCGGAAAGTCGTTTAACTCCAAACAGACTCCAAAGCTTGGGTGTAACATAGCTATTCAAAATGGCCATAGAAATAGTTGATTTACCCATGAAACATTGTGATTTTCCAGTTCGCGAACGGTTAGTTTACCGGAGGGTAGACCCCATCCCAATGCAACCATCCCGTTCACCAAGGAATCATCTGAAACCTCGGGGATGGCTTAGGGTTAAGGCTTCGCCACATGATATTCCATGTAATACTGGTTGGTGGTGCAATAACCACGGATCATAGGTCCATTACCCTGATGGACATAGCCTCTGGTAAACGTTAACAAAAAACTATGGAAAGATCCACCATTTTCAAGAACGGTAAACCATCTATTTCGATTAGGGCCATCTATACCATGGCGAACTGTAACAGTCATAACCAGGCCGGGTATATATATAGCGATGTTGAATTTCTACTGTGGCAAAAAGACAGCCATGTTTTCCTGTTTTCCACCCGGTTAGACCCCGGTTGAAACCCAACGTTGTTCCACACCAACACGCGAGACGTCACCAGAGCCATTCACCTGTTGTCCTTGCATAAATTCTTTGTTCACGGTGATCAACCTCAGCCCAGTGGTAGGTACTCAACCCATTGAGGTTTTTATGTCTTCAAACACATCGAAAAAAACACATCGATTACCCTCTGGTGAATTGAATTATATAACATCACGAACTGGAAAATCACAATGTTTCATAAGTATAAATCAACTATTTCGGCTGGGCCATTTTCTATGTCGCAAACTGTAAACGTTTACCCGGCCAATAGCGGCCAGTGGTAGGCGATACCTATTTGGTTCGTGTGCAAAATACTGATCGATCTCTACACCTGGGGTTGTCTGCCTGCCTTACCATCTGGTTATTTAACATAGCCATGGAAAGATCCACCATTTTTACTCTAACGAAAACAAACGTAGACCCTGAATGCTTGATACCTACGTTCAAACGTAGACCCCGGTGAGCAAATTTGCTGATCCAGGGTCTATCTTTTCTTGTAAAAACATGTAAAACAAACCATGGCCATGTTAAATAACCAGATGGTATTTTGCCGAATCTGATCTTGTCTTATCTTGTCTTAGCGTCTATCTATCCATCCATCCATACATGCATCACTCCATCCATCCAACCAACCAACCATGCAACCAATCCAACCATGCAACCCATCCATCCCATCCATCCCATCCGTCTGTCTGAGATCTATCCGCTTGATTCCGCTTGTCTATCTGATCTTATCAAACTATGTTCTTTGATTCTATCGAGTCTTATCTATGTTGCTTTCTGTCTATTTCTCATTCAGTCACTCAATCGATCAATCTATCTTTTTTCGATTGTTCTAACTATTCATCTATCTGACTATATAGCTAGATTATCCATTCTGTATTTTTACACATGTTTCGTCCAAAGCGTTTAACTCCATATCAGGAACCTTGTGTGTCCTCAGGATAGCTTCGCCATTGGGGCCCCTGGGTTGAAGATCTGCAGATTCTTTAGTCTGAACGTCAAAGTCACTAACACCAAACCTGGTTGGTGGTTGACCAACCCCTCTGAAAAATATGAAAGTCAATGGGAAGGATTATCCCATATGTTATGGAAAATAAAAGTCATGTTTGAAACCACCAACCAGCAAACTCACTGGAATTTCCTTCTCCCGTCTCTGGTGCAGGCACAGACTTGGGAGTCTCTTTGAGACGTTCCGACTGTCAAAATCCGCATCTGAATCCAGACTGAAGGGAGGTGGAATGACAACATCTTGTCTAAAACTTGGAGGGTTGTCCCATCAAGTGGAGGCAATTAGACAGGCAACAGCAGAGCTGCTGAGCAGAAACCTTGACACAAAGCGCAATCCGAGGCAAAAGTTGCAGCCACAAAGCCAAATCCGCGACCTATCATACCATATTACTAGGGGGTTGAATATCAATAAATCCCAGCTATGTTCATGCGAACTACAGAAGTTTCCAAAGTTTTGACCGATAGAAATTTGGGTGCCCAGCCAGCTATGTTTGTTGGTTCAAAAAAAATATTCACCCCAGCCAGACTAGAAATAAACCAACTTAGCTAAGTATGGGGCACCACCTTTGAGTGAGAATTACCCTCTGGTGATTTAACATAGCCATGGAAAATGGCCCATTTATAGATGTTTTTCCCATTAAAACCTCCATTTATGGTTGGGATTTTCCATGGCTATGTTAAATAACCAGATGGTATAATGTCATTGTGCCATGGTCAAGTTACGCGGATAAACCGCCCGCTCTCATTGGCGAAATCCCTGGTTTTCATCTTTAAGTCAAGTGTCGATTTGTGGTTGTTTAATGACTCTAATTTTCATGGTTCAATCCCAATTCCTAGTTTTTTTTGAAAAAAGAAATCTGTACCATCTGTCATTATTCAGACAGACCCATTTTCAATTATTCACATTATTCATTGGTGAATTTCCTGTAAATTTTCCGGTTATTGATGATTACCATGTTTCATGGCTTTAAAAAACAGTTTTGGATGGTTCGATCCCAATTGTGCACCATGCTTGATGATTAAATCCACCCTTTTGGATGGTGAAATTATCTATTCAACAATTTTCATGGTTAAATACTCTAGCTGATTGGTGGTATACCTACCCCTCTGAGTGAAAGTCAGTTGGGATGATTATTCCCAATATATGGAAAAATAAAAGTCGTGTTCCAAACCACCAACCAGTATATAGATCTTGATATGTTAAGTCCCATTAAGCCATATGAAGTCCCATCTAGTTTCACCAGCAGTTATATATTCTAACAGTATCTAATAGTTATAGTTATATCCATTAATATCCATTAATATCCCATATATCCCACAATATCCCATATTTCACCCATAGTTGATCCATATTAAGATATATTAAGTCCCATTAAGATCCATTAAGCCATGTTAAGTCCCTATTGTTTCACCCATCGTTCATTGTTTTTCATGCACCATTTTAAGGATGCTTCAGATCCGATCACCACGCCCCACTGGGCCAGTGACTCCGACATCTTCGACGAAATGGCCATGCGCCCGCGATTTTCAGCCTGTGAGCATCAGCCCCACAAAGCCCACAAGGCCAGGCAGGGTGTTTTCCTGAACATGTGCAGAACTTTACCCTCCGGAGGCTTTTTTTGGAATGTAGCATTGCTGATGAATATGCTGATTCCTAGATTTTGAAATCAGGATCATGGTAATGTTTGAAACCTCCTTCATTCCATCTGTAAATGTTTGAAATGTGGTTAGCTGATCATGGCGAAAATCCACCATGAATCTGGTTGATTTTCCGACTTTCCCATCTATAAACCTTCATGACACAGCGCTGGAGGGTAAGGAATGTTAAGGAATGTACCCATCAGAAGTGAGAAATTGCTGAATTAACAAACAAACTGGTGATTCATGGGGATGTACCCATCAAAATTGTAAGAACAAAAATGTAATGATCAAACATGGTTGATTTTTGGGATTTAACCATGAATAATGGTATGTGGGTGCGTCTGAACATGCGATATATACTCAAAAATGGTAGCACGTTTGACTGGACATATGACGACACTGACCATCAAATGTGTGGGTCCCCTATTTTCAGACAAATCCATATCATCTTTCGGCCGCGAATTTCCTATATTAATGATATTTTTTCATATAGCTTTGACGTCATTTTACGTCATTTGGTCCCGGTACTTACAGGGACCAAATGACCAAATATTTGGCATGTCCAATATGACAATTTTAGGCTGGTAGATTCAGCCCGGAAATCCCAACAATAGCTTGATCGAATTTGGTCGAGTACTGAAATAGTGCCTGGTCGAGCACATTTCTACTGTGTCGTAAGAAAAAAAAGAAAAAAAACACAGTGACCACATTGAAAACTATAAAATTCTGGGAAATCACGTTGAAAACATTACCTTCTGGTAATTTAACGTAGCTATTGAAAATGACCATTTATAGTGGATTTTCCCATTAAAAATGGTGATTTTCCATAGCTATGTTAGTTTACCAGAGGGTAAAAACAGTGACCACCACATTGAAAACCACCAATCGATGCATCGATACTTCGCCATACTTCGCCGGTCTCCGCACCCCACGGTGGTATGGCAGGCACCTCTGACATATCCTGGAGCGAGGTTTGGCCAAAAAATGATGGAACCTTGGTACAATGTGGTGCCCCAGTTCGTTAGCTAAGTTGGTTTATAAGCCCCAATAACTATAGTTATAAGTACAAGGTTGTGCCCCCCAGTTATAAGTTGATTTATAAACCATAGTAAGTAGTTCGATATATCTACCATAAACCATAGTGACATTGGAGTTATGTTCACCAATTTAGCTAACGAACTGGGGCACCACCTTGGTATGGAAAATGTTTGTGTTTTTTTCGATGTTATGATAGTTCATGTATGGTTGATGTTTTTTATCCCCTGAAAACAAATGAACTATCATCGACTATCATGTTATATCATGTTACATGTTATATCATGTGATATCCCCCTTTTTGAAAAAGCCTTATTGGACTAAGAGTTTCTTCGCCAACGAACTGGGGCCCCATCCTGTACCATGATACCCAAAAATGGCCATAGAATGGGGTACCGGATAGCAAGACCCCAGTTTCAAGTCACGGATGGGCCTCCTTTCAATTGCCATGAAAAAACATCATCAAACCATTCAGTGATCATTTGGAAACCATGGCATGATGGGGGCCCACAATTTGGAGACAATCCCATATCAGGAACAACCCCAAAACAGGGGGATGCAAGTGGAAATCCCACAGATACAAAAGTTGGTCGTCTACGTCTGATCCAGCGAGAATCACTCAGCCAATAATGTCCTAAAATGGTAAAAATAGAGGGGCCGGGAGCTGGTATACCATCTATCATCATAGAAACCTGTTGTTAAAGGGGTTTCTGAAGAAACCCGTCTATTAATCAACCAACCAATGGGAATTTGGGACATCTATGCAGTCACGAAAAGCTGGCTACAAACAAGAGAATCACGAGCGTTTTGCTGTGTGAAACGGGCAGAGTATCTGCAAATCTCCCCTTCAGGATGGTGCCCCCCAGTTACGTTTGTTGGTTTATAAACCCCATGAAAACTAGTTCGTTATATTTGCCATAAACCATAGTGAAATGGGACTTATGTTCACCAACTTAACTAACTATGGGGCACCACCTTGTTGTTTCCATCACCTTTTGCTTCGACTACAGGACTCGGAGAAAAAGTGACCGAAAAGTGTGTCCAACCTCCAGCAGCTGCTTCAGTTCTGAAAGCCACCGTGTGTCCTGGCCATGAAAAATGCGAAATGACCACCAGCCACACATTGGGATTTCACCATGCAAAATGGTGGCTTAACTCCGTCCCGATGCTGAAAGCCTCAGGCGAGGATGTTGAAAACCCTCATTTTTAGGGTGATATTTATATATATATATATACATATATACAATTATTTACATATATAAATATGCCGGGCTCAATAGGTCTCTGCCACTTCTTGGCCCAAAAAATTCTTCAAAACCGGTGGTAAAATCAACACTCCACCCTCCAAAATGGATGGTTGACACTTATTCAACGACCCCAAAATTGGTCGACGTGGCCGCATTTTGCCGCAAAAGTTGAAGCCACAAAAATCCCATTGCCACATGCCATAAAACCAACAAAAAATCCCTCAGAAAGACGCCTCCCTCTCCAGGCAGTGGGATGGCACTTCCTGCAAGGACCTGGTTCGGGTCGGTCGTTCCGAACCAAGGAGTCTACCAATGGTGCCAAGTTGGTGTATCATTATTACTACGTATATTATGCCTTATGATATTATATATTATGACTAACTATACTTATATTATGACCATTTTTTTTGTGGCTAATTACTATATTATGACTAACATTGACTAACTATGATATCATTATTGGAAACTCTCCTGTCTAACTATTAACTATGATACTATGGCTACTATGGCCATATTCATCCACCTGGCACTGGAAGACTGGAAGTTGTGATCCATATTTCTCAATGAGGATTGTTCCAAAATAAGTATATACTTGGCAGTTTCAACCCAACTATAATACATATCCATTGGATAAATATGATGATCCCAATGAGTAAGATTGTTCAGATGGGTTGAAACTGCCAATCAGATATAAAAACTTGCTTATAAACCCATCCAACTATAGTTGTAATCACCATACATCCTGGTTAGGGTTGAAAATATAGAACATGAAAAAAAATTGAAGCCACCAATCGAAACTGGCCGAAGTAGGGAATTCAACCATCAACCATTAAAAAAGTGCGATTTAACTATAAAAACAAATCTGATCTAACCGACCAAAGTGGGGAATTTACCGCGGACATGGACCTGTTTCACCATGAAAAATAGTAGATCTTCACCATCACGGATCCTAGGGATCAAAATTAGCATCCAACATGACAGAATTTGGCCATCAAAAACAAATCTATGGGTCTGTGTTCATAGAATATGACCATTTCAGAAAGTCACCAGTAAAATGGGATCCTGAAAAATCCATGTTCTATCAGTTCTATCTACTTCAGGATGATCAAAATTCCGTTTCAAACATGCCCAAAAAACACCCTGGGGGGTAGAACCACGGTGTTAGCCTCGGGTGGATGTGACCGACATTTTTTGAGTTCTCATTTTCACTTGGGATCATCAAGCCTATTGGACGCCCGTTGCGGACTGCAGCTGGCCAGCGGTTAGCAGGATCTGATCCACAAAACCAATTCTTTGAAGCACATGAAGCTATGTTCTGTGGACAATTCCTGGTAGATCAGGGTTGTTGTACCTTATTGTAGTATCTTGGGCAAAAACCTCTGGTTCTGCGGGAAATACTCGTGCAACATGATGCAAGAATATGAAAGATCTCGAGTATCTCCATTTCCTTAGCCCTGATTAAAAGCCACACATGACTTGCAGTCCCTCCCAAGCAAACTACCCATCCCAAACAGGAAGAACTTTCCAACTGCTCAGCCTAGTCCAACTTAAATGCCAAAGAATTTAGATGAACTCTAGAAACTAAGCAGTCTGATTTTTGTTTAGTCTTAGAGTCTTCTGAAGCAATAACTACCATCTGGTTATGACTAACAGTTCGCCATGGTATAGATGACCCTAATCGAAATAGATGCTTTACCGTTCTTAACATATTCCCATTATATTACCCTCTGGTTATTTAACATAGCCATGGTATAGATGGCCCATTTATAGATGGCTTACCTATTAAAAATGGTGGATCTTTCAATGGCGAACTGTGAATGTCATAACCAGAGGCTACCCCCAAAAAGGAAAAAAAATCGTTCCAGGGAGATCCCAAATGGCCACGCTGGCGATTCACCAGTCGCTTTTGGCCCATATTTTTTCATGAAAAAATCGATCTTTCAGCCATTGAAGGAGCCATATTTTATTGGAGCTAGGTACACCTAGCATAAATCCATAATCCATTTTTGTCAGGCCTAAGGGCTAAATATCTCCAAAAAAGAGGCCTCTTTTCAGGCCTCAAAATACTGAAATTCCCACTGAATCTTTGCCGAGACACCAATAGAGTAAGGGTGTATGTACAATGCATTGCAGGATGGCATTGAGGTAACAGGTGTTGCCCTGGCTCTGCGCCAAGCAGCTAGACGTGAGTGTGTTGTGTCAGTTGAAGGACCGGAAAGACAAATCTGTCAAAAATCATGTAAATTTGGATAAAGATGGGAAAATTGGACTTAACCATGAAAAAGTAAAACTACAACGGACCTTGGAAATCCTCGGAATGATGGATTATGATGGATTAATCAATCTGGTAAAATCGGCGGATGAATTTTGGAAATTCAATTATATATAGTATGGGGAGAAAGACTAGAAAGTTCACAAGTAACTTATCATTATTGGTGTTTGTGGGATTCGGTGTTAATGGGTTATGATCATCCCCAACAAAATGGTGGTATCACCCTGTACAATTATCAACCAACGGCTTTGAAGTTGCTTACATGACTAAACATGACAAAATCTGTGAGCAGAATTGCTGTTTGCAGATGTTTGCAGATAGATTTTGGCATGACCTACCTGACATGGCCGCAACAAATGTAGTTGAAACTTTTAGTGGGTCATGTGTTGCAAATCCAAACAAAACAAACAATCTGAGTTTGGACTTGCTAAGAAAACCAAAAAAAACACTAACACGACGCCCTATAGATTTCCCAAGTATTGGATTTCCCATTGGGAACACAATTAAAAATCATCTTCAGCAAATCCAGGTAAGTGTCTAGGGCTACATATGTATATATATATATACATATAATTATAATCATATAATACATATAATACATACATATATATATATATATATATAATGCATATAATACATATATATATATAATGCATATAATACATATATAGGCAAATATATATATATATACAATCCGTTATAATCCGCCATCCATTAGCAACCAACTGGAACTCAATGGTACCCATTCATGAGCGGCCCATATGGTAAAACATGGTGGGAATATGAACGGGGGAAAAGATTGACCAAAATACATCAGTTCTGGGTTTCACTTTCGTCTTACTGGTGCGTTTTACGTAGGGAATGGATGGGAATGAAGGTTGCTGGGATGATTCTATCAATAGTTGGCCAGTGGATCATTCCCGAAAAATCCCTACGTAAAACGCAGTAAGTCGTTCTTCCCAACGTGGATATATCCTCTACGCATTCCTCTGGTAATTTAATTTTTAGCTACGGAGAATCAACGTTTCTGATAAACCATCGAAGTAAAATTAAATCATTCAGAAACGGGCATTTTTGTTTTTCCATTGTTATGATTATTCTAATAGAGGGTAAGTTTACAATTCAATAAGTAATGGGTTAATTGAGGTTAATTGGTTCTAATTGATTATTCCATAGTTATAGATGATAGGTGTTAAGTTTTCGAATAACCAGAGGGTATGATTATTCAAATTGGTGATTTCCCACTGCTATGTTCCTTTGCCTGAAACTGATTTCCAAAGATCTTTTTTACCTAGAAATATTTAGAACCACCGGTTATATATAATCATATATATATAATCTATATAATCTATATAATCTATATATGTGTTTACCTATTTTTTTACCTATTAGAAATGTTAAAGATATTTTTTCCCGGTGATGCAAAAAGAAACCACCGCCCAAGCCAGCGAGGCGCGCCTGATTCTGCAAGCCCACCACGGGTGCCGACATTGGCCTGGCAAGGCCAATGTCGGTGCGACGGGCAGTCGGTGCGACCCCCCAAAAAAAAACAACAGGCACCTATCCTTCTATCTCTCTATCTATCTATCTAACCTAGTCTAGTCTGACCTAAACTAATCTAATCTAATCTAATCTTATCTTATCTATCTACCTACCCTGGAACTGCCATAAATAAAAACTCCGACACTCCCACTGTCATGTTCCTGCCTGCTGCGCTGCAGTTTCAGCCTCATCTCACGCGTTCAGCTTTTTGGGTTTCTTGAACTCTCCATGTAAAATTCCATGTGTTGGAAGAACCAAAAAAAACACAAACAAATTGACAAAAACGTGAAAAAAACACAAACCATGTAAAGTTGTTGGTTTTCTTGAACCCTCTGTGTGTTGGACATCATGATTCCAAACACAAATGTTCACAAACTAGCCTCCGATAAATATGAAATTTCACCCATCTGTACTACCAAACTGTTCGCTTTTCACCCCTTGTGATGTGATACTGGTTTCCAGCCAAAAAAATGGGTCAACCATGGGTGCCAGCTCCGGAAACCGGAACACCAGTTTGAAAAAAAGAAACGGTTCTCCCAAAAAAGATGCCGAAGAGTTTGTCCAGCTTGGTTGTTTGATATCAAAAAAAAATCATACCCTCTGGTAAACGTTAACAAAAACTAAGGAAAATCACATGTTTTTAACGGGTAAATCAACTATAAATGGCCATGTTCAATAGCAAACTGTTAGTTTACGAGAGGGTACCCTCTGGGAATCAAATGCGGCAATGGAAAATCCAGTCCTATGATTTTCTTAGCTATAAACCTCCATTTACAGTAGTAATTTAGACGATCTCCCAGAAAAAGGCCACGTTTGATGACACCGCGAATTCCAATCCTACAGGGTGATGTCACACCAAGGTTCATCCAGAACATAGACACACGCGTATATATATATATATATTATATATATATATATACGTACACAAAAGTGTACATATATATATATAGAGAGAGAGAGTGAGAGATACATAGTGTGCATAATATACTAACCTCTATAATCATCATGATCTAATATAGCCATATGATGTATAGATGTGCTAAACTGTCCCCATGTTTCTTCGTTCCTACGCCCACGCACACGCTACATCACCAGTGCATGAATCTGAGCGGCCAAAATCGGCTGCCACACAGCAGCCATTGGTCCTCAGAGTTGAAGGTTGGTTTGTTTTGGGGTCTCAGAAAGTGAGATTTTACTTCGACAAACGGGGGTTTTCAGGTTTTCTTAAATGGGCACACCCCAAAATGGATGATGTATAATGGAAAATCTTATTAAAATAGATGATTTGGGGATAACCCTCATTTGGGGGGTTCCCAATTCATGGGGGTACCCCTAAATCATCATCCATGAAATAAACCATCCAGATACCATCCAGCTATTGGGAATCCCCCATTCATGGAACCTCCAAATGAGGGTTATTAAAAAGTTTGACTTTGTCCTCTTTCGAGCAGATTTAGGGTCTCAAAAAGTGAGTCGGGTTATGAACTACCGGGTTCTTCAAAAAAAAAAACGCCATCCTGCCACACTCACTGCGAAGAAACGTTGCATGCCCAATTCAATGTTGTTACATCGCTTTGCTTGGAAAGGCCAGTTCAAAAAAAACAGCCATTTTCAATGGATTGGTTTAAGTGAAAATTTTAAGCGGAAAGCCCCATACTTAATGGGAAAATCTATGGTTTCCTGTAGATGTTCCCTTAAACCAATCCATTGACATTTCGCTTTGGTTGCCGGAACTGGGAAGCCATGGGAAGCCCATGGCAAAGCTAAGTGGGAAATTCCTCCAGCTACCCTGCAATGATGAGAATATGATAGAATTTCTGGATATAAATGTTGGGTAATGTTTATAGTACAGTTTTAAAAAAAATATACTAATGATTTTTTACATCAACAGTAGTAGCTATGACTTCTAAGAACTAATATAGTACGAGAACACCGAATCTTACGTGATGCTTCTCTTGGTGCTTTTCTTGGTGAGTTCTTGATCCGCCGGATGTGTTAAAACATACGATAAAAAGGCCATCAGTTGTTGCATAAAAAATCTGGTTTGCTTGGCAGAAAACCCGCATTGGGTTGTGAACTCTCCCGTTCTGAAGTTCGTTTGAAGACCCATGTGGGTACAGTATGACTCAAAAACTATGAGATGTTCTTGACTGTATGTAATGTATGATTTTGCGCTAGCTGGGGGTCCATATGTCCCATCCCCCATTGTTAGAGCCATGGTATCAACTCGCCTCAGGGGTCCCGTGCCTGTGTCACTCGTGCTATCGATGATCCAACACTTTTTTCCTGTCAAGAACTCATCCCCTGGGTGACCTGGGTGTGGATATTTGGTCTTTGAAAATGGGGTATACTTGGTGGCTCATCCCACTTAGTAAGTGGGTTATAACCCCAGTTACAAATGGGCTAAGTAGGGTTAATCCACTTATAATTGGGGTTATAACCCACTTACTAAGTGGGATGAGCCACCAAGTACCACCCAAATAGCAGTTTTACTTGGAAACATGATTAAATCACATTTGATAAACCATGCGATTTAGGGTTTTACCATAACGGGTCAAGAAACATGTCCTGCATATCGCTATGGATATCTACTTGGAATGCGGATTGAAGAAGTACAGTGGCGTGGCAAGGTGCGTGATCTGGGTCCATGGGTGTCCCAATATTGACCCATACCAAACCAAAATGTGTATATATATATACATAGTATATACATGTATATATAGTGTATATATATAGTATATTATACATATATACAGTATATACCGTTAAAAACAAAGTTAGAATGCGGTTTTGGTTTTGCGTAATGGTGGCCCGTTTGGCCCCCCCCCCACGGCAGACGCATTCTAACTGAAGGAACACCTGTAAATATATATATATAT
>Ga0126342_10001441_pt1 | contig 33471 bp, 33 predicted proteins | sample Cyp1metagenome_FD_92528 | JGI IMG/M metagenome (GOLD analysis project Ga0126342, IMG submission 92528) | Coral microbial communities from Lord Howe Island, Old Settlement Bay, Australia - Cyphastrea 1 metagenome | ecosystem: Host-associated > Invertebrates > Cnidaria > Coral ...
AAAAACATGAAATTTTGGAAGTTTGTTTTGTGACCACTTTTTGGGCCCGGTGACCGCTATAATTTTTTGATTATGGGGGACGCTAGCGTCCCTGATTTTATAGCAGAAATTTCCAGGGGGATTGTATATATATATATTATATCATCTGTAGATATCTGTAGTTGGACCACGGCTCATAATTCGGTGTGGTAAAATATGTGTGTTTATCACTTTTGGGTTTTGATGGGGCGGGGTGGGGTGGGGTGGGGTGAGGGGCCTAATAACGTTCTGTTGTTGCATCCGCACAGACGCGTCTTCTTACGGTATCATAGCTATGTCAAGGTACGCATGATGGTGCACATCTGCGGATGCTACGCTGGTACTACGTCTGCATGTTACGGATGCTACGTTACGGATGCTACGCTGCTACGCTGGTACCACGTTTGCGGATGCGACTGTGGAACAACGTCTGCTGCGTTCGCCGTGGTAAAACATGTAATTTTATCATTTTTTGGGGTTATGATGGGCTGGGGTGGGGTGGGGGGGACTAGTAACGAATAATAACATCCTGTTGTTGCATCCGCACAGAGGATCTTCTTACGGTATCATAGCTACGTCATGGTACTGGTACGCATGATGGTGTACGTCTGCGGGTGCTACGCTGGTACTACGTCTGCACACTGCGGATGCTACGCTGGTACCACGTATGCACGCTACGGATGTCCCTCATTCCCTTTTTCTCACGGCTTGGCGAAAAAACTTGGGACACTTGAATGCTGTTGCTTTGTTGCGCCACTTGGCAAAAATTTAGTGAAGATGCAACTACTGTAGTTTACTCGAATTTTGCATAGAACAAAAACATTTTTGCAGACATCGACAGCAGACGAATACTAGAAACCTATGCAATTGCTGTGATTTGACTGCAGCGTATAAATCATCAGAATGTCATTTTGACCCACGCCGAAATATGAGCCGTGAACTCCGTGAACCTAGTTTCTCAGAGAAAGACAAAGGAATAGGGAATCCACCCACGAGTTACTGACCTCCATTGGCCATTCGTAGGGCTGGCGACCTCCAAACAGGCGGAGATGACGTCGATATGAATGCGTATTAGTTGAGCAGGAAGAATGGCCACATGGTGAATACTACGACAATGTGATGATCAATGTGTATAGTATCATATTAATTCATATTATATATATATATATTCACTTGATACAGTGCAATATTCATTTGAAACTGCTGGAATGAGCTGGGTCCGAAGGTGTCCATGGCTAGATGTCTCCACCGTGAAACAGTGCCCAAGTGTGCCTGGGCCAGCCAGAAGATCCTTGCAATCTTCAATGGTTGTGCCAAAAATCGACCAGCTGATTGGGCACATTGGGAGACAACAAGGATCAACTAGGATCAACTAATAAGTCCACGAGTCAACAATCACAACTGTTGTTGATCTCTGGTGACAAGACACTGCCTGCCTCAAAAATGGACCCATCAGTCCAGAATGTAGCATCCTTGGATTAAAAAAATAATACGCATGACAACCCACATTTGCAGAAGTGTCCATCTAGTTCAATGGGTCTAATTATGAATCTAAGCAGGAGAATTTCAGGAAGTTGTTGAAGCATCTGACCTCCAAAATCTTGGGTGCTTTGAACCAACAGTTGTTGGCTAACTTCGACGTAGATGATTGGACTCCATGACCAGAATCACGGTGATTCAGTTTTTGTCGGCAAAAATGCACGCATCTGTTTGTTGGCATGCATGACTTGAGAATCGATTCACAAATTGGATAGATACAGTTTTTCTCGCGATAGTGCAAAAGTGGCTACCTTTGCGATTTCATGCACTTGTTTTATCTTGTTGACCTGACTTGACCTGACTTGACCTGACTTGACCTGACTTGACCTGACTTGACCTGACTTGACCTGACTTGACCTGACATCTCAAAGGGATCATCTCTGTCCCTCCCCTGGGCGCACGGCCTGCACTGGGTCCAGCATGACTCACCTGCGGTTGTGCCGCGATAATGCGCACTGTGCCATGACTCCCAAAATCGGAACACTGTTGTAGCATGTTGTAGCCAACTCAAAGAGATGGATCGCCTGTAGGCACCTACACCTACCGTGGCAAGCCGCAGCAGGCGAGTGTGTGTCATAGCCAGGTTGAGCCAAAACTTGGCTCCAGGCGAATCATAGTTCTTCGTTAAGACTTGGGCAGGTACATGTAAAGTTAATTTCGAGAAGATTTCAAGAAGACTTCGAGATATTTCAAGTAGACTTCAAGAAGGTTTCAAGACGATTTCAAGTAGATGCAAGCAGATGCAAACAAGTACTTGTAGATGCAAGTGGCATGGTTCATGAATGCAGAAGGACCTTCAACGCTTCAGGTCAGCAAACTGCATTACTTACAATATCTCGGCTAAAAAGAAGGCAGCAAGCCCTTGCATCATCCATCCCAGCAAAAGCTCACAACTAGTAACTTATTTTACATATATACATAATATATATATATACAATAGTACATATTGAATTTCCATGTAAATCCTCCATGCTTCCCCCGTCACTCACGGTCCATGATTCACGGCGGCGCTACACTCAAAGCTATCACAATTACTCTAGATATCTCGTGATATCTCGTGATATCTCTAGGTCCAAGCGATACTGTCACACCGTCACGCAGCTTTTTGAACATTGGCTGAGTGGTGGCCCTATCTTTCGAGGACACTGCACTGTGCTTCTCCGTTTCTGAAACTTTGGAGCCGCCTTTCCCCTGCCTCTGGGCATTGATCAGTTCTTGATGCTTTGCTCAGTCGCAATGGTCCTGGTATGATCATGGTGAATGCTTCAAGCCTTACAGTAGCTCCTTCCAAATCCTTCCTGCCCGAAGCCAAGTTTGCACACCTCTTCGCTGGTTGGATTTGTTGCACGTCTTTAATTTGAGCTGCTTCAAGAACTGAAACTCCTACAATGAGATTGCTGATTCGTTTGCAGGGACACGCAAGGAAAGGGCCAATGCGAACTGAAAATAACAACAAATGATATAATGAGATAATATAGATGATAACTATAATTCAATATATAGTTATAATATACATCTATATATATATATATAAATGTTTCAACTGTCAGCTCAGTCAGTGGGAAATCATCTGCTACACTCTTGCCCGTAGGAATGGCTTTAACGAAATTGGAGTCCCTCTCCCAGACGTCAATTGGTGCCGTTGGAGATGGAGACCAGACTCGTTGGCTTGTTCTCATGAGGGCCGCTGAGCGAATTTGCTCAGCAGCTGAATGGTACAGAAAGCACATCTCAGCCAATGCAAAAGCAGGGCTGCATGCGAAGCTTCAAGAAAACAGGTGACCACCAGGTGACACTTCTGACCAGGTAGTTTTCAGAGACCCAAACACGTCAGAATGCTTCGCACAAATCTCCGCGAGCTGGATCACTTTCTGAAAACCTTGCGCCGAGAAAGTCGAGAAATGTGATCGGCCCACATCAGCAATTTCAAATCCTAGCCGACCTAAATCCCACCTAGATCGTTCAAATATCGTGTTGAAAATATGAATTGTGCAGCACAGCTGACCTAGCAACTTGGCTCCAACTCACAATCTATACCAATGATATGAAAAGCACTTTGGAACAATGCTTTCCAAAGTTCATCGCCACATGCTGCATTCAAATCTGTAGAGTGGGAACATGTTCAGATGCAAATATTCAAAACCCCAACACTGTCCATCATTAGAAGCAATAAGAGCACATGCTTTGTGATGCGGTTCACCCCCTGCCAGTACAAACCAAGTCTGAAGCCAGCTTCTCCAATGGTGAGATCTGCGGCACATAGCAGAGTGCAGGAAACTGTTCTTGATGAACAAGGCAAGCGACATAGTGATGACTGCATTGTAACCAAATGTTGTTAACAGTTGTTAACATTTGTTAACTAGCTATCTGATATTCTGACAGTGAATTGCTGGAGTCATCTACCATGTGCCCCAGGAACAGTTGTCGTTGCGACAGTTGTTCTGATTGCTGGCGACTATCAAACAAGAGAAGTTCCAAACTTTTCCATCGCTCCAGTCCAAAGAAACGCTCCCCTTGCTTTGCTCCCAGAAGGTAATCCGAATTGTATCCAGGTATACAGTAGAGTCCTTGCTGTACTCAAAGTTCCAAACTGCAACTGAAAAATAATTACAATTAATTACATGTTATCCTGGTTTGGTATACCTCTGCAGCACTACAGTCTTGACTGAATGGGTCCCTAAAACGATCCGCTGGGGCCATTGACCCTCTAAAAATCAAAAGCACGGAACCCCTTGGCATCCGAGCATGTTGGCATCCGGTGTCCATGGCTTCACCGAAAGCCTCCAACAGTACTTTGCACAGCAGTCCCTTTAGGAGATTGAACATTGAAACATGTTGAAACGCTCGAGAATATCTTATGAACTAGAGAGAGAGAGAGAGCATGAGAGCATGAGAGCATGAGAGCACTTTTGAAGCTGCAATGTTCCGTGATTTCCGGTCAATCAGAGATCACCGGATTACAAAGGAAAGCTGGGATACTGTAAGGCTTGGCTGCCTCTTGGCTGCCGCTTGGCCGGCTTCAACTGCAGTTCTTTCCACTCTGTGCCTGCTTTAGGCTCCCGCCCGTGATTCAGGCAGTGCCTCAGCCGCCGATCCAACTGTCAGAGTGAAGGGTATTGCCGGGTATCCCCGGGCTATTGGAGGGACTCGAAACGGTTTGGTTCGAACAGCATCAAAACTTTGCTGTTTGACACCTCATGTTTTTTTGCCGCAAAAACAGCAGTACCTCTGGGTCACGGTTCATTTGATCAGGACTGACTTTGAAGGATGTCTTTTGGTCTTGAAATACCAGGAGCGAAGATCGAAGCCGCTAGACATTAGAGTCGCTCTGAAAAGGCATGGAAGTCAGGATATCCTCCAGCGCACTTCCAGGTTCGGACTGTGGCACCATGCCGCTCGGATCGGTGAGGCTTTGACTGCAAGGGGCTCCTGGAACCGGAGACCCGATGTGACTAGCGCTGAGGCATGCTTAGTATGGAATCGTGCTGGGTCAGAAGTGGATCACTACATGTCGGACATATCACTACAATATACTACAATAATCTACAATATACTATAATAAACTACAGTCACTACAAAGATGTACAAGTACCAAAAAATATTGATCGATCCCCCTGGTACAAGGAGAATTGCTCGTGTTGGTCTAACATGTCAGACCCAGGCTGAAGGAGCTTCCACAACATTCCATAACTCAGTGGAGTGGAATGACAGAGCTTCGACTCAGCCCACAAGTGTGTAGATGCCAGTGGTTTGATCGCAAACGTAGAAGTCCAGTATGTCCAACCAAGCTTCCAACCAAGCTGCTCAAGCTACTCAAGCTGCCAACTGCTGTCTAAAAGGTTCCCTTCGGACTTCTAGCCTTGGCCTGCCCTTGTCGCAGAACCATCACTTGAGGAGCCACCTGAAGTTGAAGAGTTCGCATGAGGTCCAACAGAGTGCAACAAAATCAGTGGAAATTATGCCAATGTCAACGTCCACATATTTATAGTCAAGAAGACTGGGTCTGTTTCCTTACACCTGTCCAAAATTGTACAATACACTCTTGAGCTGATCCCCAATCCGCAGCGAGCTGCAACCAGCAGCTAACTTAACACAATGACATGACAAGATATGCCGAAAGAAAACCAGACACCGGAAACTTCGGAAACCGCATTTCTCAGGGTCAGCTGCAGGTACCAAGATGGGCTGCACATTGTGAACGGGCCCAACCTCAGTCTTATAGCATGCCTTCAGACGCTTAAGCCTTGTTAGTTTTGTAAGCTCACCGAAGTCATGGCTGGCCAAGTACGATGTCTATTGCCGAGTAAACGAGCGAACCATATGCTATACACATCTATACAAATCAAAACAAAGGTAAACACGTTATGCTTTGGTCTGAGATGGAGAAAATCCATTAGGACCTGAATTTCTCCACGCCACCAAGGCACAGTGGGATAAATGACTTTTGCCAATGGCTGTAGCTGAGCTTCTCGATCACGACCTCTCTCTGGAGAGTTCGTGAGTGGTTCTCGAACCACAACCTCAGAGGATGGTACTCTTTCGGTTTACCATGGTTTACCATGGTTTACCATGGTTTACCAGTGGACCTACCCCTCAAATCTTTCAGGGCCGCAAGGGATCAGAAATTCTGAGATTTGGTCACAGCCAAATACCAAACTGTCCACTATTGAGAGACAAGATGTCTTTGTCACTGTGAAGGTAGCATGTTCTCAAAAATGCTCAACAAAAATATATCAACATACAATACATATCATGTATTAAATATTATTAAATTGAATAAATCATGATTCTATATCATTCTATGATTTTCCCAGAAATTCTCAGGGCCCCACTTGTTGCCTCTCGAGTTTCTCAGGAGAGACGCTGTGCTGTCGAGCCGACTCCGTGGCGACAGAAACCATCGGACCAGGCCCTCGTGGCGACCACAGCTCTCTGGCAGAGACCATATGGACCGGTGCCACCGGTGCCACCGGTGCCACCGGTGCCACGGAGGTAGCCACGGAGGTAAGCACTGCCTGGAGCTGACATTCCGCGCTGAAAGGATTCTGTAATTGACATTGTAAGATGTGTAAGGGTAGTTGGGAAACATATTGGAAACTTATGGAAACATTGACTCATATTGACTCATATTGACTCATATTGACTCATATTGACTCATATTGACTCATTCTTTCAACTTTGAACAGGGCTTCTTTGCGCTGTCAATTGCTTTCTGTTTGCTTAAAGGCACCTCCGGAGGCGGGGCCCTCGGTGGAGGTTTGGATTGTGGCAAGTGAATAAGCAAAGGACATGCTGTGATGGCATGTGCAAGGACACATGGGATTAATGACATCACTGTCCAGCAGGTCAGACACAAGGAGCGAGCAATTTTCAATGGTTGATATACAGTGACATAGCGAATGGTTTGCTTTGGTCTTGCTCATTCAGGAATGCATGTTTACAATCACTTCAGCACAATCTCGTACTCCTCCCTCTCTCAATCTGAGAGATATGTCCACTCGTATGACATATCGCAACCATAGGAACCACTGGGGGGCACACATGAACGGTCTGGCCTAAGCAGAACACCGTGCAGCTTCATCGAGCAGCACATCAGATGTGTGGGGAACTGTAGAGACCCTTTTGTGGAGCAGCGCCAACATCCAACTAGCGGCACTCTGTGCTCACTCCATCAGCTCGCACTGCGTTCACTACATGGCCAGGGCCCTGGCTTCCCGAGCAGACATGGAGCGCACTGCTCCAGTGCTGACACATGGCCTGCAGGGCAGATGATGTTGCCTTGACATCCCCTTTCTCTGTTCAAACCACACAACTCAATACCAGACAACTCAGTAGTGCTATTTAATCTACCATGATCTTGAGAACAATGACTCTGATCGAGAAAGGAAGACTTTGGAGCAATCTCTCATGACAGATTTCTGGCACTCAGGGTTCAAGGTGAAGGCTAGAACTATACATAGCAACGCCCCACAGAAGAAGGGGTCAGTCACATGAGTCAATCAGCATGTTTGGTTGATGTAAAGCCTACCACATCTAAAGTTACCAACGTTATGCCTCTCTGGAATCGCTGTTCGGGATAATGTCTTGAGTCTTGAAATCGTTCCTGTCCTTGGTCCAAAGAAGGTTGTCGCTGCCTGAGTAGTTCCGCGAGATACACTCAAATGCAGGGCATTGCAGGGCACTAGGCATGGCAAGGCACGGAAACTTGTGAATTCAGGTGCACGTGGGCAAAGCAACGTGCTGTGGGAAGATAAAAGAAAGACTGCAATCAACTCATCAACTCTAATTTAACTATTGGTCTCGAAAACATTGACTATTGGTTTCAAAAAGCCTGATCTTAACATGTTTCAAGTCGGCCTATGCCCTGCTTCCTCGCATCCATCAGGTGTCAAGAATTGCAATGAGCGCAGCTTGAAATGGACTGGACTAGTTTGCCCGAGCTGTAAAAAGCTCCACCTGCTCCAGGTGGCGAAGGGTGGCCAATGGCCAGTCTGAGTGTCCCGGACAGCTGATATCCCAGAAACTTCTGACGTCCGTGGCTCATGAGACGGACTGGCCATGGGAGAAACGGAGTCAGAAGCCAAGGAACACTGCGACAAGTTGCCAAAGGAAGAATATGAAGAATGACTCACAGGAAAACCACGGAAAACCACTAAGAGCTCCGCAGAACCAGGATTCCACATTGACGTCATCCGCAAAGCGCCATTCGCAAACGCAAACATATGCAAACCACATCAAAGATCATCAAAGTGTCGTTTTCATTCTTTTTCCCTCATAACGTGCCACTGTGCAGATTTGTCCAACACTAATTGCGCTTGTCAGCAAGCCCTCCAGCACTGGCCAAGTGGTGCGGTGATTCGGTGAAATCAACAGCGAATGCGAAATATGACATGGTGGGCACCCGCTAAGCCTGTCAGAGCTTCTTAGAGCTTCTTAGAGCTTCTTGAGTTTTCGCATAACAAATGATTTCTAAATGATTTCTTATATTTCTTTCCAAAAACACTTGGCATCAGGCAGCCGCATCAAACAGTGATAATGCTCAGTGTGACACAGCTCTCATTGCTCACCGCCCTTGCTTTGATCCACTGGCACCTCACAAGGGAATTTTATGTTTTTGAAGGAAAATGCAGGCTTTCAAAACTTTCAGCATCATCCAACCTTCTGCACGGTTTCATACGGTTTTTGTACTCCTTTTGTTATTGTTGTTTCTATTGCAGTAATGCAGAAACAGAACAAAAAAACAGCTGTTATCCCTTGACTCTATTCAGCCAGAACGGGACTGGAGATGCTTGGCAAGTGCTCTTCAAAATGATCCTATGCTTTCTAATCCAGTATATAGTATTATATAGTCAAAAGACTAGTCCATCTCATCGATGTCTATCCTACATGTCTATAGATGTCTTACATTTTCACAAAGGTGAAGACCTTCGCGCTGCTACTAGGTCTTCACAAAGCCTCTCCAAAGCTACAGAAATCCCAGTCCCAGGACATGTCTCAGGACATCTTCATCTCGAATCATGTTCAAATACTTTCAGTCACACTTCCATACATTTCCAGCCATGTTCAGCCAATGCCAGCAAGTCCGGCCATTTCCACATACTTCGATCATTCCATCATATCATCTCTATTGCATGTACATGTGTATATACGTAGTTACATATACAATCATAAACACATATATATATATATATATTATAACATATATAATACGTATATACCATTCTTATAGTTCCATTGTGGCGCCTTGAGCCTCAGCGCCGTGACCGCGACCTGGACCGCGATGCATAGCGGCCACGGTCACGGCCACCATCGCGGCCGTCGCGGTCTCGACCGTCACGACCTCCTCGGCCGCCGTCACGATCTCCGCGGCCGCTGCCCTTCTTTTGGTCCAAGGCATTGTTGACCTTGGGAAGAAAAGAAAACCCAAACATATACAGTGCATGTGTATATATATATATATATATATATACATTTATGTGTATATGTATATATATATATATACACATTTATATATATATATATATGTATACACAATATAATACATACATTGACATACAATGTATATGAATGAAGTCAAATGAAGATATGCAAAACCTTTTTCGGGGCTTCAAAGCATGGGTGACTTGAAGTGCGAAACGTGAGAAGCATCCGGGATACTCTCCTGCAGTTTCGCCAATCATGCTTACACACTAATCTTGACAAGGCGCAGCTTTCATGATAAAGGCTGATGGATTTCGAATGTTTCCTGTCTCCAGGTTGCCTTGCAGCCATCAAAAGCTTCTTTGGCAGAAGGACATCATTTCAACATCATTTCAACATGATCAACATGTTTCAATGTTAATATCTGCAGGTTAATTGGAAATCCAAGATTCGAAGAAGCGTGTCTGCTTGTTCCGGGGGCAACATTCCTAGCTTCCGCTGCGCTGCTTCATCTACATTGTAGCGGTCCTTGCGTCAAAACTTGCAGTGTGCCAAGATGTGCCAAGTCCATCTACACAATTGTATCAATTGTACAACACATTCAATAATATCAGATATCGTGCCAGGAGAAATGTTCTGAAGCTATTCCAGAACTTGCAAAGTTCTTGTTGAAAGAGCAGAGAGAGCCACAGCAAAATCAGCCAAATTTTGCACCAAGAATGTTGTAGTGCAATATAATATACTAAATATACATAGCTATACGTAGCTAATCGTAGCTAGTATAGTGCATGTCTAGAGTCATACATCTTTTGTTGCCAGCTTCTTCCACCTCGTGAGTCTGACCTCCACAGGGTGCAGAACATGGGAGCCATCAGGTGAGCCATTCACAAGGGAATCGTCCACAGTGCTGCTAGATTTGAATTGGAAACTTTCCAAACAAAGACAAAAATTTCTAGTCATGGAGAGTCTGCTTTTGGGAATACAGTGAAAATTGTTTTTACATGTGAATCTTGCATCTAAATACATCGTCGACTGTCCGACCATCAAGCCAAATGCACAACTCAAGCTAAAGGAGACAATCTTCGAGAATATCGCAACTCATTAAGAGTTCTTTTCTGATCAAAATCACAGAGACCCAACAATTTTCCGCTGTCACTTGTACATCTCCACTGACTCCACTGGTCCAGTCGCCTGCCGCGTCCTCGGTCTCGGCCTCGCACACAGAAAACACAACTCTGACGACTCTGCATAATATCTCATCCTCCGTAGCACTACCCGTCACTACGCGATCCACACGCAGCATCAGACACTGGCAATACAAACCCACGTTACAGATACTTTGAACATCTTTGAACAAGAAGCCGATGATGCTATCACAATATGATGTTTTAGTTGTACAAGAGTATGAATCCTTGTCACTCTTGCTGATGGGAGCGCGTCTTTGGGATTTCTCGGCCGAGCATCTATCTCGCCGGCGGCTATCATCTCGTCTTGGTGGTGGCTTCCTACGGCGATCAACACTTCCTCAGCTTGGGCTCAGCTTCGACTCCAATGGGATTCAGCAAAGGTTGAAATACATCGAAATGATCCAAAAAATACTGCTCAAAGATTCTGCTATCACTGCGCGGCATTGAGCTGTGCCCACCTCAGAGGGGTAAAGCGTGAAGGATCCCTGTCACTTCGCTGCTAAAAGGATCGAGATTTGGATCGTCCAAACTAAGCAAAGCACCACGACAGGGTGCGGTCAGACTAAATTGCGACAAGGTGCCCTCTGGATTAAACCCAATTGCTTAAGAATACTGACATGCTGAATCGTGGGACGTGTCAATGCTTATCTGGAATGCTGCTGTCTAGTCTTTCAATTGTGCTCCTGCTTTGCACTCTTAAAAAATGTGTAGTGTCTGAACTGTGTATGCGAAGGCATTCGATATCGAAGATGTTAAGCTAGGGCACATGTTTTAATGAAAATGTACGGTTCAGAAATAGCTTGTGATCAACTCCTTGACCATTCCATTTGGTGCAAAGCCCCACATCTTTATGCATACACCTGCCAAACAGTTCGTGCCTGAGGTACAGAATCTGAAAGGGGCTTGAGCTTTCAAATGTAAATGCGGAAGCAGCTCCGATGCATACAGTGATTGCCCTGGGTGTTCCTTCCGATAGGGTGAAGGTGAGTATGAGAGTCTTCACAATTTCTTATATTTAATTCGAACCATTTGGTAGATATTGTAATCTGAGACGTTATTAGTAGACGTTACAGAATGTCGTTAGAAACAAAACACATGCATCACTTCTTTGCAAGACCAGTTCATCAATGTCATCAACTTGGTAAGATGAAGGACACGGATGAGGCAAAAAGGAAGATGGAACAGCCAAGGCGGAACAGGTCACGACCTATCCATTCGGGTCTTAGCATAGTGTCACAAACAGGATATATGTCCATGCATCAGCCACCAGACATCAGACATATTCAGACATCACATAATTTGTTGGTGCTGACTCCAGTATCATGGTGACAAGACTGCTCCAGATGCCTTGAACTTCTGGCTCTTGCACAGACTCTCGGAGAGCGTTCAGCCGCCTGAACCTATTGTCAAAGCTGTACATTGTCAATGCTGTCAATGCCAACACTAACAAAGCGTTCGTCCAAAGAAGTTACATAAGAGCCAGAATCATGACATCGGCAAATGGTAACACAAGTGAGATATTTATTTTTGCATCTGTGCATCTGCTAAGCTTGGCTAAGGTTGTGACCCCAGCAGTGCGATAGAGGTCGATCTGCTGCTGCAAGTAGTCTATCCTGAACGTTGGCCGAGATCTTTCGTTGCAAATAGAGGCTTGTGGAACAAAGTCCATATGGTCACAGAGACACTACAAAGGGTTGATGCCCGGCGACCTTTGAGTTTAGGCCTCAGGCAATGTCTTACACTGCAGCATTTACAAGTGCTACATGTGCTATTCAAGGCTTGCCTGAGGCGATACAACTCCTCTTTCTCGCTTTTGTCTCGCAGTTGCGCCTCGATGACTAGTAGGCAAAGGGATACGTCACCATTGGATACATGGAGGGAACAGGATAGATTGATACATGGATGCACAAACAAATGCATGAAGACAATTCCTTCAATATCATAGAGTTGATTTCACAAGACCCTGATTGGGTGGACTGGATCCGCATTGGTTTCGGTGGATAAAGACAAATCAGATTTTCAATCTAGATATACATACAATTGGAGTGAGAGTAAAGTTGATAGTTGGTATATAGATCACAAAGGTGGCGGAGTCAGTGCCCACCTCATTGATTGAGAGATGCATGAGTGGATTGGTGAATTAATAGATACATATATATATATATATATATTATAGATGTATATATATATGCAATAGGTTTCATAGAATTCTCAGAATACATGAGATAACTAAGTGAAACTGGATGAAACTCGCATTGAAAGCCAGAGCAGCACTCCCCACAGGGCCTTCAAAGAGTCGCTCAGCTCCGCCTGGCCATTGACAAAGCAAAGACTGACACATAGATTCGACATAGCTGCATACATTATATGTACATACGAATATGTATATATAACATGTATGTGTATATATATATATATATATTTGTACATATAGGTATATGTTCGTATAAAGTCTATAAATATGTATAATGTGTGCGTGTTACATAATACATAATATTATATATTTATATATATATATATATATTCAGGTGGCTACAGGCAACGAACTCCTCCTCTTCTCCATGGAGCTCCTCTTTTCCTTGGTTTGTGTGCAAGGTTTCGGTGTCTTTGAACATCCTCAAGAACCTGACGACGAGACAAGGCCTTCCATATGGAGATTGGCGATGACTCGATTGCTGATGCGATTTCCCGGCGTTGAGCTCATCGACCTAGCACAAGGGCTCCTTGGCGCGTGGTCTCCGAAGCCGACGCGCTTGCTGACGCTGAATTTGCCCACACTGCGGGCACAGCTGCGGGAGCACCAGATCTCCAAAGAGCTACCAAAGCGTAGCGCAATTGGAAAAGGGTCAGACGGATCCTGGAAGACGTCGCCCTTAAAAGAGTATCCCACTGCAATGAACAGGGCACTCGCTTTTTCCTTTTGTCAGTGGTTCCACGCCCATCCATCTTGCGCAGACGAGGATATGGACCCTGACTTTTATGCCCGGTGCTGTTCGATGATTTCTCGAGCTTTTGGCACCACCATTGGCCCTGACTAATTATGGCAAGTGACCAACTCAGGGGAATTCAAGCAGCTCGCAGCGACGTCTGTCACAAAGAGCCGTGGAAAAAATATATAATTAATTTTACAATTATACTCAGGTATATAGATATGTTCAATTATATTCGTACATAGCTGTACAATGTTCTAGAGCTATATTATATGTGTGGTGCGTATAGATTCTAGATGCGTATGGTACATACATACCCAGGCACAGAGCTTGAAACACATTTTGGTGGAATGGCTCCGATTGATCCCAATGACTTGGTCAGGGTACGCTCATCTCTCGTCCCCTTGTGGCTTACAATTCGCTTTTGACCCGCTGTATCATGTCGACCTCAACTTTGAAGGTCCAGTCCACAGCACGTGTTTGAAATGCTAAAGAGAAGGATCCTCTGGATTTCAGCAAAGGCTGCCAAGTAGCAGCGGTAGATCTCAGTGTTGGTGGCAATTCGAGTCCCGGGTACCCATTGGTCGACTCATCAAACCTGCAACTTTCCAGGAAATCTTCAGCACTGGAACGCAGCTGCTCCACAACGGTCTCAGCCTTGAAAATGTGGACTTTGGGAGATCCAAATGCAATGGGAAGCCATAAACCAAAGATGGGCCATGGCATCAAGCTTTTTGTCGGCTGAGTCTCGACCAAAGTGACCAAACTCAGCCGCGAAGGTGGTGGAAGCAAGGACAGTTGGCCAATGCCCAAAACATCGTGGTCGATGTCAGCAGGTCCAAGTGCTCGGCCACGAACAAAGAGAGATGTGCCACAGAGACAAGCGATCCACTCTTCATAGCTGTTGGGGAGTTTCAGGAGCGGTTGGATATACAGCTGTAGCAATGCAATGATTACCGATAGATTTCGGATGTTCAGCCAGAATGCCACCTGAGCTGACACAAGCCAAAACAATCAAAACATGGAAAAGGAACTTGCAATGGATAAGGAACTTGCAGCTGTCATTGCAGCTGTCATGGAAACAAACATCGTGTGGATTCTTGTGGATGTTTATAATGTTTGGTATCATTGAGCATTGAGCATTGAGCATCGCCACCAACAAGCAACAAGCAGCATTGCTACACATACAGCGTCAACTGCTTGGTTCGGTGCCATTGGGCCATGCATCTGTCATATCTGTCATATCTGTCATATCTGTCATATCTGTCATATTCTTTTGGCACTGAAACTGCAGAAACAGTGAATCCTTCACTAAAATCCAACTGAACCACGATCTGCCAAGGCGAGAGACCGCTTCACTGGGAGATGTGATCGCTTCAAGTTTCAAGGCATCCAAGGCAGTGCATCTACGATGAAACTGTGTCACTGCTTCGATGGTTGGAGTTTCCATGCACATGATGCTGAGTCCTGTGGGAGCATATTGCGACAAGAGGATACGAGAGGCACCAATGAATTGACATGAAATTCATGAAATCGCGTCTCATGGAAGACTTGAAGGGAAATCAAAATGTCAACAAAAAACAAAAAAAACGAAAGATCAGGAAGCGCTCCCTCCTTCCGTCAACAAATGAATGCTGATCTCTTCCGGTGAGGTAGCCGGCGCAGAGCTCGGATACCATGCCACCCGATGGTCAAAAAGATGGGCTTGGGACCATCCTTGGTTCTGTTCTTTCACTGGTCAAACTGGTGATTCTCTGAAATCTCTGGTTCACTCAACAAAACCAAATCTAGCAGCACCTTGCTCAAAAAAAGTGTGACTAGGAAAATGCCTAGATAGTTACCGTATGTATAATTTAATATAGATGCACAGGAGGCCCACATAAGTTTCACAGGGGTCAGAGAGAATAGGGCAACTTGGTGCTGCACTCTGTTGTCATCTTCCTTTGTGCCAGACTTGAGATGAGGCTGCTCTTGCAAGGTGACTGCGGGTTCTATATGGTTGTTGCCACGCATGTAGCATTGCTAGAGTATGAACTAGACGTGATCATCCAAAACGCAATCTAGCAGCTCGCGGACCTCGTTGTGAACATGCTGCTCCTGCTCTTGCAACTGCTCCGGACTAGGGTCTTGTCAGACTTTTGTGATAGAGTGTTGCCAACAGGCAGGGATGGAACCTTGCCAACGGTCAGCGATGGAACCTTGCCAACGGTCAGCGACGGAACCTTGCCAACAGGCTTCTCGTGAGCGTCGGTAAAGCTGCCGCTTTTTAGAAGTTCCTGCCGACTCATCACATGCTGCCGCCAAATACGCTGAATGCGCCTTGCAGCAGACTCTTCTTTCCGTCCGACATCTTTTAGCTCTTCCAGCACACTTCCTGCCACTGTTGCCCAGGTTGACTTGAAGCGGGAATCTTGTCGCAGTCTTCGAAGGATTGCTTGCCAAGCTTCTGGAAACTCCGAACATTTGGATGCTCCCAACAAAAAATCACGCACGCATTTGGCATCCTTCTCTTCAAGAAGGATTTCCTGCTCTGAGTCTAAGATCTTTGCAGCATCCTGGGTCAGATCTTCCAACCTCCGCTTTGAAAGTTCGTCGTTGTCCATGTAGAGATCAGTGATTTGCGTCTTACAGGTCAAGACTGCATCCCAGGCCTCAGGCTTTTTGTGTCAGGAGTTCTACAATTCCATCAGAGTTCAAAACACGTGGCTCACATGCCAACAGGTTCGGTGGTTTGCGACCACAAAGGGTCCGTAAGCTTTGGACCATTTATTTGGAACTATAGACAAGAAATTACACAAACGCCTCACCACGCCCCATGTAACAAGGCACATCAATACATAATCAATACATAATCAATACATAATCAATACATAATCAATACATAATCAAGACTCATCTCTATTTAAAGCTCATCACTCATCAAGATTTCGGATCTCATCACTCCGCTTCGACTCCAATCCAGTGGATTTCCAGGGGATTTCCAGGCCTCCATGACACAGGTGAGGTGCTTCTCTGCCTCCTGCACGATGCTCTCTGGCACCTGCGCAATCTTCGCGCAGCTGGGCATGGCCGAGGCAAAGAGCTCTGCCAAGTCGCTGCTAAAATGACCTGACTCAGCTGACCCAGCTGAAGGGGGTAGCAATGGACCCATGTGGACCCATGTGGACCCACAAAATTCTTCAATGTTCATCAAGATTGTCACTTTATGTCACTTTATCTCATTTTGGGATATGTGTGGTATGAAACGTCCTGACTATATGTTTTGTGTGAAACATAATGAAACCATCCATTTGGAGAAGTTGAGAAATTTTGACCCATGCTGACATAACAAGCTTCATGGATTCATAGTGACACACCATGGACTGGGTGATCTCAAAGGAGACGAGGATACGAAGATGGTCAAGGTCACTGATGGTCAGCGTTTTCATCCAACAAGCAGCAGATTTGGTGTTGCCAACCAAATCATCTGCCCAATGATTGTAGTTATTGAATGTTATTGATAGTTATTGTATGTTTTTGTTCTCAAATGTTTTGACCTTCAAACAAGTCATTCAGAAGGTCTTGGCAGTTCTTGGCAGTTCTTGGCAGTTCTTGGCAGTTCTTGGTTTCACTGGCCTTGCAGTTCGTTGCGACGCTCCTTACCGAGAACCACAGTGGCACCGTCGGAACCAACGCACAGCTCTCGTGCTGACAGGCGAGCTTCAAATCCTTGCAACGCCTCAGGGTGCAAAGTAGACCAAGAAACTCCTAACAAGTGCATGCCAGTGATGCCAGTGCTTATGGCTAGTGAGATGCGTGAGATGCTTTCTTCAAACATCTTTCATTCTCAACATTCCAAATCCTCTCAAAGTCATTTGCACCATGGCCTCCCACAAGCATCGAAGGCCACCTCGCAGGGCGATGTATGCAGAGCGCCAACGTTCCGCGCTTGCCTCCACAGTCGTCCTCAAGTGAAGCCATGATTTGGTGAGAAGAAGCACTTGCAGCTAAAAGTCTGTGCTTTTGCATTGGTTCAGACAGATTGCAGTTCCCTCAGATGGGGTGACCAGCCACAATCCCTTGAAATGATTGGTCGCATACATCCGCGCAACTCCCGGTCCATGTTGTCAAGGTCACAAGTACCCTATATCACCCATCCACCTTGATGCTTCCCCTGCCGTTGACAGCAACATCTGCCATAGCTCATGTTCGAAACAGAGGGCCATCTCCTGCGCACCACGGCCATGAAAAGGCAAAGTGGGTGGAGTCTTGACAGCGCTCGATGCATTCACCATCACTACAGCGGAAGACCTTAAATAGATTTAAATATCATGGAATCATGACAAATGCTTTGATTGGAGGAACGGCTGAGAGTTAGAGACTGCCTTAATGTCTTTGTACCACGGGAGACTAAAGGACACACAAGAGCATCTGAGAACTTGAAGCACCGATGTGCAGATTCCAAAAGCATGACGGAGGAATTCAAACCTTTGATATTACAAGAAGCAGAAGCAGGTTTCTACAGGAAGGAGTGGCTTTTGCAACAAACAAATCCCTCCTGAGGTAGTAAGGCATCAATCCGCGCAGGTAGGCACCTGCAACCATTGATACTTTGTATGTGCAGTATTTCACTGTATCACCAATAAGCCAACCAAACGCAGCGCTTTCCTTTAGGCTTAAGCTTTGGTGGGGTAATTCACATTTCACAGTCAAATGTTCAGGTGCGTCAGAGCCGTATGCCATCAAATCGACATAGGTAATGTACATCACATTCCCCATTTTTTGCCCAGTCACCTACGAACCATCTCCGAATCTTCCTTTTCCTGCTGTGCAGCTCGTGCAATTTCGCTGATGCTCTGCCCAGTGCTGCCCATTTGCTTCGCAATGGCCAGTGCCCATTGTCCATGAGCAACGAGGAGCTACCATGGAAAATAAAAATTGGTCTGTGGTTTCTGTTATTTTTTGTTCGGCTGGTGTTTAATCAAAGACACAGAGGACTTCTGCCGGATGCTACAGGAGCATGCAACAGAGACAGAGAGAGAGGGAGAGAGAGAGGAACTGGGAGAGAGATCTCGTCAATAGAGCAATTTTGCCTTTCAGAAATGCCCGAATCCAATGATTCTGCTGATGCAATCAAGCAATCTTGTGCCCATTACATGCGACTAGATGGCTGCACGTAGGAAGAGACGTGGTGCAAAAGTGCTGTGATCAAGCGCTTTCATCCTGCCACCACTCCTGTACTATACCGCCTTGTCCCATCATGCAACCCCGTTTAAATCACCTTGAAACTGCCATTGATCGTCTGGTTCTTGTTGGAAATGTTGACGCTGGAAACATTGTCCTGCACCTGTTCAGCACATTTCAACGCAAGGTCAATGAGTACCAAGATACTTTGCAAAGTCTTGATGTGGGTGTATCTGTATGTGCATGTGTGTGTGTGCCAATAAAACCTGGATTGAAAGAACCATGTAACATGCATGTATGACTAGGTCTAGGTGAATTTGATGCACACCCTCTTTGAGTGCACATTTAAAATTGGAGAATGGAGAAGATAAGAATGATTTGCAAAGCAGCGCAGCCTCGTTACATGCAAGGGAGCTAACAGTCTGGTCTGGCATGGCATTCAGTGGAAAATTACATGTAAAGCTTGTCGAGTTCACTGTCGTGCCAAACCATCGCACTGCACTGCGGTGGCCCCTGAACCTCTCCGCACCCGGGCCTTGTCAAGCTCATCGTCCATGTCAAACCTAAAGACCAACAGTTTGACTTGGTAGGCTCCATCTCATTGACCGATCCCATTGAGATTGGCCATGTTCTAAGCATGGAATTGCTCAACTCTCAATGGCAGAGTTGGGCTTCAAATGTTTGCAAACTTATGGACGCTTCCGGATCGGTTCCATCAATGGCCAAACCCCAGAGCTGTGACTTTAGCCGGGCAAGACCTGCCTACCGCAGGTTGAGATTGGAAGTGGCTAGTGGCTTAAGAGGCTGATGCAATGCTGTGTGGATCTGTATGCATCTGCATGTTCTGTTCCGTTGCAGTCAAGGAGCGACGCCAGTCGATCTGGTCGCAGCAGCCGTCTTGGGGGATCCTCCTTGGGTCTTCCAGCAAGATCTTCAGACGATCGATCTGATTTGGATCGGAAGTCTGGGTACAGAATATCACTAAAGCATACTAAAGCATGGAAAAGCCTTCCACCAGAACAAGCTTTAGCCGTGGCCGTGGCCATTCTTCAAGAGTTTCTACATATTCCGAATATTCCCATACCCTCCGAAGGCCCTTTGCCATTCAGGTCTGAGCGACCGAAACCACTGGCACTTTTGCCGTGCTCGATGTACTGGGCGCCCGGGGCACCTGGCAACAAGGAAAAAATTGAAAAAATGACACATCATACTGTACATCATGTCACATGCACTTTATGACTGAGAAGATTTCCTGAAACCTGTCCAGCACTGTCCAGCATATTCGCGTTGACTTTCTGTATTCTTTCACTTTGGATGCATTGTTAGCTGGATTTAGGAAGCCTTGCTTCAGCTTCATGAACCTCTCTAGATGAAAGTTCTCTCTACTGCGGAGCCCTGGCAAAGACTGGTGACTAGTGGACACTGTGGCAATGTTGCTGCCCAACTGTGCATGCAAGCTTCTTTGGATCTCTGACTAGTTCCTTTCAGCTGTAGAAGGCGTGCACTAGTTTTTCCCCCGTCACGGCCTTTGGCCCCGGGGTGGGCCCAGTCATCTCAATACCTGAGAGTTACAGTATATGGAAAGGGATTGAATGTTACGTCTGGCTTGAGCAGGAGACTCGGGACGCAGGAATCAGCCAATGGATTGCAAATGGAGACCATGATCATCCATGATCACTGATCACTGATCACTGATCGACCATTATTGGCCCTTGGGGCTGTGCCGAAAATAAAGCCAACAAGAAATGACAAGAATCGATGCGGCTATCACCCAGGATGAAGTCCTGTGACTGACTGGTTGGTGACTGTTGAGCTACTCCACACTTGGATCAGCCATGTGATGCTGCGAGCGCACAGTCATTTTGTTTTCAAAATTAACCAAATAACAAACATCCAACCAGTTCAAATAATCCCTAATGTTGCCTATGTTTCTTGAGAATATTCTGTGGTTTGCCAAGGTGCCCTTTGGAGCCACACGCCGCCCCAAAGTCTGCTGCGGTTTCACCTCTCAAGCTTTCACAAAGCAATAAAATTTGAAAAAGATCTCATCTGATCTGAGACTCTCTCTCTCTCTCTCGCAGTCGATAATCATCAGGAGATGCAAGAGAAAGTAATATAAATCAATATGATATGATAAAATCTCCAGAACATCACGTAGCAATGGAGGATACCCGAAACGCATCTCATCTTGATGCCGCCTTGATCAGTTCTCTACTGCTTTGGTTGTTGGAACTGTTCGGAGTTGCGGCCGAAAAGATTGAAGCCTCCCAAGCACAGGCACTTCTGACGGCGAAATTCAATTGAAAATTGGCTTGAGGCTTTAAGTTTCCGTGGTTCTGCATAGCTCGTGATGTACAGACACCACTGCAGTGTAAAAAACATCAAAAGTTCTGGGCAGAGAAGGCCGAAACCGAGGGGCAGCGCACACAGAATTTCGGATGAGGCCAAGAGCCTGCCTTCACTACGTTCGATGCTTTCGGGAAATTAGTAATTTGGCCGTATTCTACAAAGCATCATGGCCTTCTGTAGCACCAGCAACCTCGAAAACACGAGGCCTTGGAACCAAAGCGTACTTGGCCAGGGTGAGTCGAAACTGCCTGCTAACAGTTTCCGAGTCGAGCAGGCTATTCACTGAGAACCATCACAGCATATCACAGCAATAACAAATCAAAAAATCAAATGCATCCAACGCATCATTTGACATTGCCTTCACCAGTTTGTCCTTTTCCCGTGGCGAAACCGGAAGGCTGGGAATGGTGGCTTTGCTGGCATTCCTGCACCAGAGCTACGTTTTCAATGGGAAGTGCCTCCGCCTACCAAAAAAGCCGAAAAATCGGATGCAAAAGAATGGTGGCCCTGCTCGTAAGAAGTGTCAGCTGTTAATTTTGCATTCTGTTTCCAGACTGGAGCAAGATTGAGCGCTGGAGCACTCAGATTCATACGATTCATCAAGGTCGTGCCACTGGTCGTGCCACTGGTCGTGCCACTGGTCGTGCCACTAGCACTAGCAGTCACTAGCATGACATCTTGTTTCACTTTCTCGACCATTTCACCAGGATTCCTCCGCTTTGACTCGGCATCCACATGGGCAATGAGCCGTTGCCTCGGAGCAGTAGAAACCTCTTATATAAATATAATACCTACTGGGATGGCAGCAGCATCTTCTGCAAACAGTGGCAGGTCACAAAGAACTGAAGAACAACTGAGAAATGTCAAATGATATGATACAGTATCCTGGTATCCTCCAAACAAAGAGGGGGAAAAGATGACACATGCTGTGTCCCCTACTCATAGGTCTCATAGTCCCCCAGCACAGAAGAGATCTGAACCAACATCTACAATATTCTACAATCGTCTATATGTATTTCTAGTCTGCTGTCCCGTCCCAGCAATTGGCCCCCAGGCCGCAACTCCACGATTGATGTTTCCATCCATGGATCGCGTAGGCAGTCGCCGCTTCCACTCCACCTATGCAATCAGTCAGACGCAACTATGGACAAGCAAGGTTCACTTCAATAACTCAAGCTGAAATCCCCAACAAATACATGACGTCTAATTTACTGATCTGCAAGTCCTGCTGTATATCTGCTTTGTTGTCCCCACCTTCCATGCCTCTGCTTCTCATCAAAGCAGTCGCGCATTTGGTCAAGCCGGGCCTTGTGCCGAACAAGGTCCAACTGCCAAACACAAGCTGCTATGACTGTTCAGTGAGCTCACCTCTGTCAACACCAAAATGTTGGGGCAGCACGGGCAGCACCCAACTTTCAGAAACATTCAGAAACCTGAACAGCCCTTGCCCACCTTGAACTTCAGCAGAGTCCAATATGTCACTGCCTGAAGATCTGCGATAGAAAAGGCTAAAGCCACGTCTTTCAGAAAGAAACGAAATTACAGAGAGAATCCAAACTTCTCAAAAAGCATCTGCCAACAGCTTGGAGCTCCCAACCACATTCTCTTGCTCACTGTTCTGGGAGGCAGGGGACTTGTCCTTGTGGCAAGACTACACCAGCGAAAACCAACAGCACAGCTTGGTCTCATGTTGTCTGTCTGCCTGTGTCTTTGCCGGTCGTTGCCTGAATACCGCTGTCATTCGCTGTCCGTCTGTGTCTGCAAGGGCAGGTTTTCCATGAGTGTCAACCCACTGATTGTAAGCAAACATGATTTGTTGTGGGATTTCAGATGTTTTTCGCCTGTGACAAAAAAGGTTGTATTTCTGATAACTGAAAGTGTGTGTCTTGCATTGGCTCGCTATATTTTTGCTTGGGTAAAGGACTGTTGCAGTAACAGCTGGCCCAATCCAAAGCTGCCGGTGAGTATTCAGCGTGAAAACACACAGCAGCAAGTTTCTCCTCATCGTTCTCCGCCAACTCTTTCGCCCTAAGTAGCAGGCAGATTCACCCCTGTCACATACGGTGGTAAATTGTTGCTGCGTAATGACCTTGCAAAGAGCTTGTCACATTTCAGAAGAGTTTTAGCCCCCGAAATGGCATTAAATGCACTTGTTGCAGCCAATCTCTGCTTGGATCTCTGACTTCATGAGACGGATCACCACAATGTCTGTCGCAGCACCCGCCCTGTGGATGTCCCAAACGAGCTCCACCTCACAACCAGAGACCACGGATGACCACGGATGACCACCGTGGCACATGGTGGCACTACACGCAGGGAAGAGACCTGCTCTCATTGGAGAAGACCTGCTGCACTGCTCTCCCTTAATCTTCATCTCCCTCAGCTCGTCTGGTATTCCTTACCTTGAGCTCGGTGGATCTTCACACCCGAGGAGCCCTGGCCTCGAATTTCATCTTCTCTTCCTTGACTGCCGCAGTGATTTCGTTGGCCTCCCATTGTACAAAGCATGAAAGTGATAAATGATAAACGTATATAAATTATAGATGTCACATGATGTGACTGCGTGTTGAGGTCAAGACTCAACCCTCCAAAAACTCTAATAGGATTGGCTTCAGGACAGTATGTTTTTTGGGGAATATTATTGTGGAAGTCGTCAATAAATGTGCAGAAAGACTCCTGATTCCTGATGCATCTTTTGTCTATTGAAGGAAACTCACAAGTTTTTACTGATTGAATCTGGCTTTGCCCTCCAATCTCCAGCCTCATCCACAAGATTGGACGCTTCCAATAAGGTCTGGAAGACCCTGAAACAGAAAACACTGAGGCAGAGACGTTCTGGCTCTGTCCAAGACTGGAAGATGTCTTAAAGTTCGCATCTATGATTTTCTGGTATAGGTTTGGGTAGAACGTTCCCAAGTCTCTGTCGCTAGCTAGTGCCACGCAAATGGTGACAAAGGCAGTAGGAAAGAAAAAAGCCATTGGCCGACTGATACAGTAATTGGATTGGAATCAAACCATCCAAACCAATAGGTTTGAGCTGCCAGGATGGGAAAGGACAGATGACTAAGATGGACTAAGTGTCAAGCTCTGCTCCAGACTCTTCACCCAGTCTTGACCGCAGATCCTGCCGTGCACTGTCGTGCTGGGCCCAGGTTTTCAGAGGTCTCAGTAGCCATGGTGCCGAAAATCAACCAGTCTCAGTAGCACTATTGTCCCAAACAGATCCGAACATTCCGAACTCTGGCCCTTCATACTATCAAATCATATACAATCTCTGTGCCCAATTGCCTGTCTCTGCGTGACAAAGTGTTATGTGCCAGTGCGCAACAAACAGAGTAGCTCGCGTAGCTCGTCTGCTGGATGTATCCAGAGCTTTGGCACTGCACCTCCAAGCGAAGATGAAGATCTGCCCAGGCTCTGCTGTCCTCAGGGCACTGTTCAGTGCTCATTTGGCCAAGAATGGCAAGTTCAAAGAAAAATATGAAAAATTAAAAATGTGAAAAAAAATATGGAAAAAAACAAAAAGGACAAGAAAGGTCGAACCGTCTTCCTTTCGGCTGTCATTAAGAGCAGAATGCTTCTGACCGGACCTCTCCAGACTCTGACTCTCTTCCGGAGCTCGCAACTGGGGGCAGCACCTCTGGGATCACTGCACGGAGCCGCTCTGCATCCTGTCAACTCTGTCAAGTCTGTTGTAAATGGTTGGATGTATCGGATGTATTGAATGTATTGATGTATTGATGTATTGGATGTGTGGATGTGGTAGGTGTGTTGATGCGGTCCGTATATTTACCACGCAGACAGTGGCTGATTTCCGCCAGTGGCTGATTTCCGTCTCAAGATTCTCAAGTGGGCAAGACGCCCTGAACGGTCCTGCTCGCGCTCAGGCAAGGCAGACCCGGCCTGCAAGAAAATGAGATACGCACCCTGTCAGTCCAATCATAAATGACCCCACAACTCTTTAGTCCTCCCATTCGTTGATTCAACCAGCAATGGATGCCCCAAACTAGATCCAAACTGTTCGACTCAAGTGTAGCAAAGTTTCTGTAAACGCAATCCAGTTTGCTCATATGTTCCAGCATCAACTACAGTGAGAAAGTTGCGAGAACTGAGAATTATCGATGGAACTTCCTGCCCGGATCTTCTGACCATTTCCTTTCCACTCTTGCAGCCACCCCCTCTCTTTCAAGCTATGACGCTGCAGCACTTTGCCTGGCCCAGCGACCTTACCGCCTCGGTTGCAGCAACGCCATGTGAGTCTGTTCAGGATCTACATGAATTGGCCTCAAAATGCCTCAAATGTGTGCGTTTCAAATTTCAAACCAAGGCAGGAAGCAATCGATCCGGACTCCCTGCTGTTCAGGCACCTCCGGGACAATCAGCCGTACTGCAGAGACTCGGCCAAGGAAGAGCTTGTCGTTGTGCTGCGCAGGGATCGTGAAAATGCGCAAGAATGTCAGCTGGCTTTTTTTCAAGGTGGCGTTGGTAATGGGCATGGTAGAATCATGGTAGAATCATGGTAGAATCATGGTACACAGGACTGAAAGACTGAAATGAGAGGATCCGTCGGCCAGACTATGCGCGCAACAACGCGCAACCATTTTGTCCCCCAGGCCATTGCAGGTGTAGGCAAACAGCCATACCCAAATGCAAACACGGTCATTTCCGCCCCCAGTCAGCCAGTTGTTCTGCAAACCACTGGAAAACCTGAAACGGGTTTGTTGAAAGGATGCTTCGAAACGACACAATTGACTTCGCGGACCATGTTGCATGTCCTAACTGCTGTGCAAAGTGCGCAGCGCCAGAGCGAGGACCCTAGGCTGCACCCTAGCTAAAGATCTATCGAATTAGTGCAGCGAAACCAAGTTTCGCGTTCAACGAGATATCAGCGAGTCAACAAGTGCCGCTGCCGCAAAGGTTCAATTTCCCGGCTATGTCTTTGGGATTCTGATGCAAGGCACACTAGCACAAGCATGAACTTTGACCACAATTTTGTCAAAGTCGTGGACACTCAAGTGCATTTTCTCTCTTCAGCTCGGAGGCGTAGGGAAATGTAAACTAACATAGATGCGGAAAACCCACCACTTTTAGACCATTTTCCAGGGAAACCCTGGGTTTTCCACAGCTACGTTAGGTTACTCCAGGGTACGGTCCGGCGCTTTTTCTTTGGCGTACCTTTGTCAAGTCAAGTTAGCTGGCCATGGGGGTGAGGACTTGGTGTCATTATGTCACTGGATCACAGTGGGCGCCTCTCACACATCTCCAATTATCTTAAATCATCTTAAATCCATAGTATCCCTCGTACTGTAAAAATGAAGATTCCGGCTCACTCGATCGACATGGTTGTCTTGAGTACCCGTTCCGAAACAATCCAAAATAGAGATTCTATACTTTGCCCCTCAGCGTTGGCTACAAAACCAACTTGAGTCTTGCCTGCCAATTTGGTCAAGGCGCGGCCTAAAATTTCACCATGTGAAAAGCTGCGGAATCTTCGTGTTCTGAACGACTCTGTTTACAAGTCTCACTCCCGTGGCTGCAGCCCAGCGGCCTGATCCAGGGCTTCTCGGCCGTGCTACCCCTGGGCTACAGGGCACAACACGATGAAAAACAAGTTCAATGGAAGATTATGGAAGATTGATATCCAAAAAAATCATGTTCCACCGAATTGACTGAAGAAGCTGATTTCAGACCTGTCTTGAAATTCAAAAATCCTTGGCCTTGCAATTGGCGTGCAGTTACAAAGCTCCCACCGGCTTGGTCAGAGCCTGTGAGGACGAAGCATCCCACCGACGTTTGAAGTGACACGTTCTGTGAGAAAAATCCAGGCATGTTGTAAGAGGGGAATCAAACAGCAACTGTACTGAGGATGTTAGTTGCAAAGAAGCAAAATTGCAAAGAAAAAACCTGACTCATTGCAAAGAATACGGTGCCTTGATGCACCAAAGGAAAGGCTTTGGACGCTGGTTGTAGACTCGGTAGTTCAGCAGGAATCCTCTGCCGTTCCCTGCGTTCTCTTGGAGTTGGAGACCTCCGGATTGTTAATCCCAGAAAGGCAATTGAACCAAGCTTTCAAGCTTTCCAAAGTGTTTGTTAGGTCGCTTTCATGCTACTTCAAAATCCACGGCAAAGCGTCTTCAACGGATTTTGCAGAAAGTGCCTCCTTCTTTCTACAGAAGTAGACAAGTTCTCAAGGCCCTTCAAAGAAGTCCCTGCTGCTTCCGCGCACCGGTCGCAGCAGGTGTCTGGTGCGTGCCACTCCTCGGCCATCAAGATATCCATCACCTCTGAACATGTCTGCTGCCTTTCAATAAACAAACATACATAAACAATTCATAAACATACACGAACCAGATCAAACTGATCAAACTGCCATCATCTCATTTCTATCTCATTTCTATCTCATTTCTCTCGCCTTCCTTGGCTGTTTCAATCCTCCGTTTCTCATGATTTTCGGTTTTGCCTCTGTCCACCCTTGATGCAGCTGTGCTACTTTCACAGCATTGGCGCTTGGATCTCCAAAGTGTCTCAGCACAAGCCTGCGTCGACACTCCGTCGTGTTGAAGGAGAAGTCTTCCACCTAAGCTGGGATCTGCTGGATCTGCTGGATCTGCTGACTTCAAAACTTCAGGACCTGCAGTTTTGCATGTTGTGTTGTCAGGAGATTTCCAAAGGCTGCAGTGCATTTCTGTACATATGTCTATGTCATTGTATATATACATATATATGTTGTCACATCATCAGTGAAAGACTGAAAAGGTCCAAATAGACTGAAGAGACTTGCCATACCATGTCTGGGAACAGTAAAGGCCGCAGCCTAAAACACGTTCTACCACAACGGGACTGCACTGGACGTTTGTACCACAACAGGACTAAGTCTTTAAGACTCTTAGTAGCTATATCAGCTGCTCGTCTCAGGCACAGCTTGCAATTCTTGTAGAGCGATTTCGCTGGTGGCGCTGGCACCACTCCAGGCACCTCTTGATGTGATCAGCTGCCTTGATTCCAAGTTGGGTTCGATGGGAGTCTGTCATAGTCTGTCCATTTCAGATTGCTTCTTCATTCTCCCAGATGTGTTTTCTCCAACATCATGTTCGGCACAACTGGCGACAGTTCTGTGCACAAATCTAATTCAGCGGCGGTTTCGAAACTGCGGAGATGTTTGCAGATTTCAGTGGTTTGGGAGAAAAGATGAGCCCAGGAGGAAGACTGCGCAATGTTTTGTTGAGACTTCAACAGTTATGGTGTTTCGTGGCATTATGTACATGAGTGAAAGAAATCCAGCCAGGAGCTGCAACAGGATGCGACCAAGCAGCTTTGCAACAGAGAAATCATTCTCAGTGAAGAACATCACGCAGAGTGCAGGTTTTCCATCCCTTCCTGCTCTCCCACTCTCCTGGTAATAGGCACTCAGTGATTTCGGCGGCGCCGCGTGGAAGACGAAACGCACGTCTGCCTTATCAACTCCCATGCCAAAGGCAATCGTGGCCACCAAGACACGAACCTTCTCCGGCGAAGTCTCAGTCTTGGCATTCTTTGCCTTCCCATTCCTTGCGGTCTTGTCTTCGAAGGGCTTCCTTGCAGAGATGAACTCCGTCAAGGTATTTCTATTCAGTGTTTCTGCAAATGGTCCAAACATCAACGAATCTAGTTACATCTATTTACATCTAATTGCCAGAAAAAATGTATTTAAAAACTGATCGCGAAGGAATCTTCGGGCTACGAATTCAGAAAAGCTTCCCAATGAAGGCTTCAAAAGCAGCCCTCTTCCTGTTCTTGCAAAGGCCAGCATGAAAGGGCATAGCGGAAATTCCATTCTCCTGCGAAATGAAAGATGCATTGGCTAGCAGCAGCTTGCTACCTCTGAATCTGCAAAGTAGAACAGGTGCAAACTGGCCTTGAGCTTTGCTATTCGATATCATTCACTATTGATTATCATTCCATATCTACTAGGATGCGATGCCGTGGCGCCATACGAATAGTGCTTGGTGCTCGCCATAAGCCCAGTGCCAGGTGCAATCCCACCATTCAAATGTCCTGCAACAATTCGGCAACATGTTCCTCGGTGGACAAAGTCAAGACGTTTCAGAATCTCAACAATAGCTGAAAGCAACTCTTTGTTGCAGCAGAAGGATATTGCCTAGGATTCATGCCAACGAAAAGTAATAAATGAGGTGCGTTGAACATGAGTAGCAATTGTATGCACTTGTACGCAATTGTTGTGAGGATGGCCTGAAACATGCTAAAACAGTTGGCAGGGTAGACTCGGGTAGACACGTTGAGCAACATTTTTCAGATACCAACTCAGGTTTTCACAGCAAAGCCTCGCAGTCTTTCTGCCGCTGGCAGTAGATGATGCCACTGCTGTCCGGTGGCTGGGATGAAGTCAAAGTGATCAAGTCCTCAACAGATGTTGGGATAGGCCCGATAGGCTCACATAATGTGATTCGTGCGAATTCCCATCCAAATACAGGAACCCCTTCAACATCCTTCAACTAGGAAGCTTGTCCGGAAACAATTCAGCAGGGCTCTTCACTTGCCAAGACACTGCATAGGCTGGTTGTGTGTACTTGCTATCTTCTCTCCTCCCAAAATGCTTCACATGGTTTTGCTTCTGGCTTCCGACCTTTGCAAGCCTGTCTCAACTGTAGACATGGATGAACAGGGTACAATCTCAAGCAAACTAAGCAAGCAATTCAAAAAATATCAGAAGAAAACATCACCTTCTTGATTCTTGGCATGGCCGCATCTCTGCTTCCGCCCATGTTCCAATGTCCTCTGGATGACTCCGTAGCGGAGGTTCTGTCGATCAAAGGGCAACAAGACCTGCCGGCGTCGCAACATGAAACGCTTCCGGATGCTCTGGGCATCCCCAGGTGGCGCCTCTCTCAAAGGGCTGCCTTTGAGCCCCAGATTTTCGGCGACATCACTTCTCACCTGCACAGCTGCGCAGCCTGTCTTGAAAGAAACGTTTTTTGACATTCGTCGATAGTTCCAACCCCAAAGGCACTTTGTTTTGGACACCACGGAAACGATCGAACAGGATTGAGGCAGGAGGGTGCACAGTGCACATTTCCAACACGGAAATCACACTGGGGTGCCTTTGCAGTTGCAGTCGCTGTGCAAGCTGCCCAAGGGATGTTTGTAGGCAGCAGAGATCGAACTTGGTGTAAGTTGCGATAACCTTGCTGCAGCAGTAAAGTCAGGACATTCTACAGAGCTGTCACATTCATAGCATCAGTCACATGCCTTCTCTTGATTATGACATAGTAAAACATATTCTGGCGTACTGTAATTGAAGTGAACCCAAGAAGGATCGAAAACGCTTTACATGTATGCTTGAGATTGCTTGAGATTGCTTGAGATTGCTTGAGATTGCTTGAGATTGCTTGAGATTGCTTGAGATTGCTTCAGTTCTTGTTGAGTCTTCGGCCTCACCCAGCCAATTTGGCTGCCGATAAATGCTGATCAACTCATGTCCGAAAATTGCAACACTGTGTGCTTGCTTCAGTTCGTAGCTATCCAAATGACTGAACACCGAAATGCGAAGTACGCAAACAAGTGGCATGGCCGGAAATCATGGCCCCACTTGCTGACACAATGCCTGGGCGACTCAGGATATCAGCACAAAAGCTACGACATCCTGTTTGGAATTCCAATCGTCGTGTGGTTGATTCAACGCTAAAAGTCTGTGTCGAAGAAATCTGTGAAGAAAATATGCGGCAAGTGAGTGTGAGAAGTTGCAGACTTTTATTTGATTCCCCACCATCCGCTGTAAGATACATGGCTGAGCTAGAAAGTGCCCTGGCATTGCGTGGCTCGACTTAGTCAAGATCAAACACGCGAAGGAGAGCATTATGCCGAGACATCCCAAGACTCAAGACTCAGCAACACTGCAGTGAGCTGCAAAAGAAAATGCAATACCTTATCTTTTTGCTGATGTGCTAAAAATGCATGGATGTGCCTCATGGGGTTAACAGAAATCTAGTTATTTAACCATCCCTACTAGTCATAGAGTCATAGATCATCTTGCACATGACCCATCAGAGCACAACAAATCCACCAAGATTGGATTTGTTTTTCGCCAATCGCTTGTCGCTGCCAGGTGGCGCTTCATCAATGGCCACCAATGCTATTTGCGCCGACCAAAGACGCAAGTATTCCTGTGCCCAGACCGCGATGGCATCGATAGATCGAGTTTGATCATAGGATGAAGCAGACTCGCATGAAAACTTCTGAACAACACTATGTCGCTCTGTAGTGCCCTACCAAACCATCTCATTCACCCAAAAACAGCATGGTCCAAGAGTTGAGCTCTATACAATGTTTCCCAAATCTCTATATACAGTAAGCATTCACCCAATCCTGTGAGGAGCCTTGGAACAGGTTGATTCGGTTTGAGTGTTTTCTGTGAGTTTCACTTTCAGTTGGCCCCATTAAAATCTTCAGCTCAGATACTGAAAAGTTCGAAGATGTTGCCAACCTCAGAAGCAACATCTCAAAAATCATCTCAGGTCCACAGGTGAAGAATCAGAACGATGCATTCGTCGAGAAGCTCTGCTGCCGCAGAGCTGCAGTGATCGTAAAGTCACAGGCTGATTCGGACTAGTTGAAGAGTCCTTTTGAAATGTTGTCTTGTCATTCCCGAGACTGAAATCATAGATTCTGTCATTGTTTTGAACTAGTATCAGTTCTTGATGCAGGGAGCGTCTCCGTCAAAAGCATTTCTATCAAATACATTAAAACACGGAAAGTCGGTGGAATTTGTTGCAAGTGACTCCGGAGATAAATAGACCAGTTTGGGTGCATTGGCCGACTGCGTGAAGAATCCTGACAAAACACAGAATGGCACACGGGTGCTGGCAGAAGTGAGGTGCTTGGTCAGCATGATGCAGGTTGTCGGACCAGTCCTTTCAATTCTCTTGGTCGCTGTTGTTGTCCAATGGCTGCAAGAATGTCCTCAGCTAGCAGCTAATTTTGGCAGCACCTCCCCATCTGCATTGAGTTGAAAACTAAGCTAGATGGTTCTTGCAACTTTAGACAGGCTATCCAACAAATGCATTCCACACTACTGGCCTTTTGCATTTTAAAGCATGTTGTAACATCAATGTATATTTTCTTTCAGTGTTTGTGTCAGTCTCATCACCCATATGGTATCTGCATCCATCACAGGCGGTGTCAAGCCGAAACTCTAGTGGGCCGCAAAGTCTTCATTGATTTGACACTTCAGCGAACGATACTATATGATACTATATGTAGCAATTATCGAAGGAAATTTAGAAGTTAAACTTCCGACAATATGGACAGATGAAAAAGCAGAGGTGCGAAGAGCCAGACGGGAGCAGAGTCAGAGGGGAGGAAAGTCAGAAGAGAAAAGATCAGAAGAAAGAAGATGCAGGTGTGCGAAAAGGTGGGAAAGTCGCGAAACACTATGTTTTTTCGATGAAAAGTAGGCTCGCTAAAGCGGCGGGCGCGGAGACATCTGGGTAGATGAGAAATGAAAAGTTGCACGCCATTGTGGCGCGAAGCACATTTTGAAGTGAAAAGGTACAAAACACCTGGGTCTCGGAGCACATTTGGAAGTTGAGATGTCAAAAAAGTGCACGCCGTTGTGGCGCGAAGCACATTTCGAAGTCAAAATGTACAAAACACACCATTCTCGGGCCACTTTTGGAAGTTGAGATGTCAAACAAGTGCACGTTGTTGTGGCGCGAAGCACATTTCGAAGTGAAAATGTGCAAAACACACCATTGTCGGACCACTTTTGGAAGTTGCGATGTCGAAAAAGTGCACGCCGTTGTGGCGCGAAGCACGTTTCGAAGTCAAAATGTTTAAAACACTAGGGGTTCGGACCACTTTTGGACGTTCAGATGTCGTTTCGCGTGGCAGGCGCAAGGGATTGTGCACCTCTTCAATAGTGAGCAAAACGTGAGGGTTTTGTAGCATTTCCAAAAACGATGGCAGGCATGGGACATTTGAAGAGGATCTGCAAAGATGCATTTTCCGTGGCAGGCGCAATACAAAAGTCATGTTCATGAGAGATGTTAGGAGGTCAGGGCGCTGATTTCCTGAGAGGGGTTGCATTTTGGAGTATCAGATGCGCAGGTTTGCTAAGATGATTTTGCGTGACAGGTGCAGCACTTGGTATGACCTGGCATCAATTTTCCGTGGCAGGCGCAGTACGTTAGACAGGTGGACTGGAAAAATCGCAAAGCGCATTGGTACGAGGCTGTCAGCTCTGCAATCAACTTTCCATTTTTGAAGGAAGTCTCGCAGAATTCTTTCGTTTTTGATGTTGTCAACTTCGAAAAATGAGGAAGTCTCGCAGAATTGCTTCGTTTTTGACGTTGTCAAGTTGAAATATTGAG
>Ga0126342_10001442_pt1 | contig 33470 bp, 29 predicted proteins | sample Cyp1metagenome_FD_92528 | JGI IMG/M metagenome (GOLD analysis project Ga0126342, IMG submission 92528) | Coral microbial communities from Lord Howe Island, Old Settlement Bay, Australia - Cyphastrea 1 metagenome | ecosystem: Host-associated > Invertebrates > Cnidaria > Coral ...
TAATACAATATAATATAATGTATATATAATATAATACAATATAATATAATATAATACAATATAATATATAATATCATTTAATATCACATAATATCATATAATATAATAAATATATCATAATGTATATATAAATAAATAAATAAATATATATATATATATACATAATATGATATTATATAATTAAGTGAAACAACGAGACCCAAATATCCGGCTGTTCTCGATGCGTCTGAAATGAAGTTCTCCTTGCGCAGTGACGGTCTCCAGAATTTGAAGGGTTGGAGGCAGGTTTTGATTCAAACTCAGGTTTGCTGAGCAGTGCTTGAGAATAGAGCAGCACTACAAGGAAGCGGAGAATGCCGTGCTTTTCTCAGTGGAACAGCTGGAACTGCTGAGCAGTGCCTTCCAAAAGCTGTTCAGTTTTCCACGTCCCGGAGGCGCGGACATACCTGAATTACGGTGTGCTTTTGAGCACCACTGGTGGGAAGCTCAAAGCCTGCCATGGCGGGGGTCTCTCCAATGGTTTGATAAAGTTGCTGCGACCCCAACTTGCTGTTAGACTTACGCCAGGGTTCTGAAACAAATAAAATCAGACCCCTGGCTGCTGGTTTCAAAGAAGGGCATCCCAACACTTGGGATGATGATTTCCAACTGAAAGATGGTTTCTGGATGGGGTTGAAAAACATGCTAACCACCAACGACAGCGACGCTGCAGTGCTTGAAACGAAAGGTCGCAACGGAGAAGCTTTGGAGCAGATTGAGAAGGCGCAAACCATGGATTTTTTTCGTACATACCCATACGGATCATATGGGAGCAGCTCAAATTTAACATTACCTCCAAAAATAGATGGTTTGATCATGTTTATGTTTAACATGTTAATATTGAACATGACCTGCCATTTGTGTTTCTGGTCGCCACAACCATGTGGTTCCAGTGATTGAAGTGGCACAAAGTCAAAGACCTCATAGCGAGTTCCGGGCCTGTGGTTCTCCCAGACTTGCAAGGAAAAATCTATAGAGGAAACCATCCTAACTTCATCAAAAGTGTCAATAAGAACATGGCAAAGTCGCAAAATTCTCCTGAAACTTCGCAACGAAATCCTTGGATCCAGGCGTTTGAAGTCTTGGAGTTTCCACGTGCCTGAGATCCCGCTCAGGCTTTGGCAGTGTTGCATGACCGGGAAAGAGAATCCCCAGAGGCCTGCCGTGTCGGATGCGTTTCCGATGCTAATGATTCCCGATGATGGATGCTTGGTCAAAACGATTTGAAGCTGTGAACACCGTAGAGAAGAAAGGGGGGAGCTCTCTTTCTAGCAACGGAGGTGGAATTGAACATTTCAAAGGCATTCACTGCACAAACTAGGGTCTTTTCCAATCTGCAGATTATGCTGTACTTGTCTGTGACAGTCGCTAGGATTTCTTCATTTCCAGGATGTACCTTTGACTTGGACCTTTTGCTGCCATGCGCTTGAAGATAGTTATAGTTATATGTGAAGTTCTTCCAGGCACTCTTGTTACTATCGCCCGGAACCAGCCAGAAAAACATTTCGGAACCATATATGATGGTATATCAATGTGGGCAGAATTTTTTAGAAAGAAATCATAAGGCTGAACATCTTTGAATAGTTCAATACAAGTTCCAGATCTTGTTATGTTCTCCACAGCATTTGCAGGGATGAAAACTTGAGAATAACTCGCAGGTCAACCTAGAGACCTCACAGATGCTGGTCGTGATGAACTCAGCCGATGAAGAAGCTGTTGGCAACCGTTTCAGCTGAAGAGAAGAGGTGCTCCCACAGCGAATAGGTGTTGTTTGTCCGAAAACTAGGGATACCCAAGACAAATATTTTGATAAGGAAAATGCTGCTGAACCATGATAAACCATCAAATTTGGTGGGTACCCTATTTCAGAGCTCCTGCTTCTCTGGTGAAGTATAGCGAAAGACGGGGAGGCTACCCACCCATCCCAACCACCGTGTTGACTCACTCAGTGACTCAGTGTTGGCAGTGCCTGGCGAAGGAAAATCCAGGTAGTCCCAATGAATTTCTACAGCCCGGGCTGTTCTTGCTGGATTCCAGCGAACTATCCCCCATTTTTGGAGAGTGAGATTATATAGATAACATCAGATAAGTCAGCAATTTGATCTTGGATGAGTTGAAGCTTGGATGGCTGTTCGTGAAGAATTCGGTTCATTCCGAGTCCAGGTGGCGCACTACAACACCTTTGTGGAGCATTTGCGGCTGAAGCAAAATGCCACAGGCGCGAAAGGGATGAGTAATCCATGGTAATCCGGTAAAGGCCATGGCCAAGTGAACCAAACAGAGCTGGGCATTTTGAGGATCAAACAATCCAATTTTTTTAGCCACAAATGGCTTCATCACTGCTCATGTGATTGGAATATCAAGTACTGAGGTATCTACAATCCTCTGAAGATTTTGTACTTGGTTTGATCCATAGCTCCAAGCTTTGTCGCTTCCACAAACACGTCGCCCTATGACTCCATCCTTTGAAATAGGAGTAGGGTATTTTTCCAGATGATTATATGATATGAATGCATGACATACAATGTAACCATTGATTGGGCAAAGGCTGAAGGAGATTTATTGATATATAGTTGTTTTTCTTCATTTTGTCTGGATACCCTCCTCCAAATTACACTTTTGGGGTATCCCGGGTATCCCCCAATTTGGCCCATACCCGTTGTGTAAGGCACAAATCCCATGGTTAACCATCACTGTTTGCGTCAAAATTGAAACTTTAGGATGCGGACTGTTGGAACACCAATGACTTCAAAACGACGACTTCAAATGGTAATTTTCACGAGGACAATTATCATCAAAACCATTTATTCAACGTTTTCTCTCTAAACTTAACGGAAGACCATGAGATAAGTTGGTGTCTTATCTGTAATTGGGATGATGATCCTTAATCATCTTCCTACTTTTGAGCGGGTGGCTCAACCCCAACCATCATATTATATGGCTATGGATCAATACCTATAAGTACCATTTTTAGTGGGATGAACATCCATTTACCAGCTATTTTGATGTTCACCAGGGGTACAAGGTTTTGACACACTGCCATATGTTTTTTGAAATTTCTTCACTGATTCACCGTTTTTTTGTCACCCTAGAACCCATGGATCCAGGCATGCAAGCCTTGCAGAAGGCTTTACAGGTGGCCGGTCGGAAGCTGGGCGAGTCAACATCTCAGTTACTGGTAGCTACTGTGGGTTTATCTTAGGGAAAATCAGCTACAGACAGGTTACAGACAGCAAGGATATCTAGACATATCATTCCAAATGCATTCAAATACACAAATTACATCATATCCTATCATATCTAATTACTATCTAGTTGTGATTTGGCCTGAAATGCCAGAGATAGCTCGAGATCATCTACAAATAAGGGGTGTACTGTAAGGGTCTATTTTGCATGGATAGATTTAGAAGATATCACCCCCCTCTAAATTTGAATTTCCAACGGATCCTGGAAATGAATAGATCCGTCTGGGGGTATTTTAAAGTGGGAGGAGATTACCAGTAAGATGGGTTTGTGAATCCAGTTGTGTTATGGCTGTTTAACTATTGTTTGCCACAAAATTGTATGCATTCACTAACAGACTTGGGCATGTTGCAAACAGAAATGAGGAGATCACCGAAATTCGACAATCAATTTTGCTTCTATGGGTCCATTGATGCTCCAATTTTGAGCCACGACCAGAGAAGATAGACGGTTTGAAGAACAGGTCACCAGTTGTTCATGACATCTTCCTTCAGCTGGTCGAATGGCAAACTTTCTAGAAAACCTCCAAGAACGGCATGTGTATCAAACTTGTCAGCACCTGCATTTGCTGTCGAATCTATATAGCTTAAAACAATTCAGCTGTTTATGGGCTTATTGCTTGTTGCACCCGAGAGGAACTCCAGAACAGGTTCTGATTCTAGTCATGTTGTGGATCTAGGCTAAATATATCATGCCGGCAGGATTGATGCTTGGTTACATGGATAGCCCTGGCCCACAAATTAGGCCGTGCCTAGAAGCCTTGGTGCTAAGGTCCAGCAATCTGACCCAAAAAATCAAAGAAGTGCAGATTGAGCTGGAGAAGCGTCTCGAGCAGAAGGCCATCTCACTTCAGTTGGGATAGCACTTGGCAAATCTGCTACTTCTTCCAGCTTCTAGGGGCACCCTGGATCCTGAAAAGGGCCCAACTATGACCAAATTGATATGGACTGATTTTGTCTAATCAGTATCTATGGATAGTTATTTGCTCAATAACAACTACAACTACAATATACTTATTATCCATATCAAATGGATAATTGATGATATTTGATACTGCCAGATAACTGGGGGTATCTTCTCCCCCTTCTCCCCTCATGGGGATGCCCGCTTCGCAGGCGGCCTCAGAGCGCTTCCGCACCACTGCTGGGAGCTTCGAGGTGTCACAGATCTTCATGCATTTTCAGGAGTGATCATTGTGGGAACTTTGGGAAACTTTAGTGATGGAATGGGATGGGAGCTAAGTTGGGGTCCAAGTCAGGGATTCGATGGGAGGGTCGGGAACTTCAGGGATGGATTGATTGCATTTTGCAGAGAAAGTCACCCTTTGCAGTTTTCTGGGAGCAAACAAAAGCAGAGATTTATCCGGAACAGACCCAACAAATGGGGATTTGTCCAACAGACGAAGGAATTGCACCAGCCAAAGGGCTGGGATTTATCCGACAGATCGAAGTGACCAAATATCGAGAAACCAGCCCTGGCTATCCTGGCTATCGATTTATAGGAGATGTGCGGCAATGATTGCAAAATGATTGGTGATCTAAAGCATGAAACATGGCATATTAATCAATAATAATAGTTGATTCACCTACCCTTCAGGTAGGTGAAAATGGGTTGCATTTTTGCAATAAATTGACACATATATTTTCCAGCTGCAATGAACATGGGTAAGGTGTCGCTTCTCCTGGTGACCATCTGTTGCTGTTCCAAATGTCCATGTTTCATTTTAAGGGAAAACTTTTCTGCTTCGGTATCACCCAAGTTGTGTATGTAATGTATGTGATGGTATACAATTGTACGTACACACATACGATTATATATATATAACATATATATATATAACATATATATATATATAACATATATATATATAACATATATATAATATATAACATATATATATATAACATATACATATATATACACTGTATATATAACATATATATAACATACATACATTATTATACATGATACGGGTACACATATTTTTCTTATTGTACACGCATCCATCCAACTTCGGGACATGCTAAAAGTGGCAGGACAGCCAAGCACATCCCTGGCGGAAAGTGACTCTGGACGAAGCTGATGCTGATCGTGTCCAGGAACCCAGAGAGTTGACCTCGGTTGCAGAGATGTGTTTCGACTGAAATGGACCATGGATATGGATGTACCCTATCCATCTATCAATCTATCTGCCCAATCTATTGATCTATTTATGGATCTATCAATCTAGGTATCTTTATGTACATTATCTATTCATATCTATTCTATACGAGTAAAATAGATAGTAGGTTATCCATATATGTATATATACCCCCAGGCCGGGGGTGCGGCCCAGAGGTCTATCACGTCACCAACTCTTTAGGGTTTGTTTAGGGTTTGCTTGGGGTTTGTTTAGGGTTTTTTTAGGGTTTATCTAGGGTTTCATTTAGGGTTTTTAGGTTTTGACCAGGGTTTTAATGAGATTTTACTTTCAAGGCTTACTTAGGGTTTCATGTCAGATTTAGGTTTTGGGGTTCAGGGTTTTGTGTTTTGGAAACAAATCTCGTAAGCTATTCGGCCATTCCGCCGAAATCCCAAAATGCAAAAAACACTGGCTCTGCGAAGTCAAAACGCACTTCCCCGGGCAGCACCCCTGTCCTGGACGTATACATATATACATATATATATATATACACACACATAATGATAATAATACGTGTAAGTCGGAAATCCTGAACCTGAACCAGCCCATCCTCAGGGCTGAAAACAACTGGGGCACTGCCTCACCGGCTGAGGCACAGGAGATCTTATCACATTCCAAGCAGATCACGTTGAGGCGGAAGAGGTGCAGCTCCTCCAAATGGACATTCCAGGGTCTGATAATTCTGGTTGGATTGGTCGGTCCCCAATGCCTGGTATCCCATACACATATATATATATATATGTATATATACGCATATATATATACATACATACATGTATATATTTATTTATATTGTCCATAATATGTACGTATGTATGCAATGTAATGTAATGTAATGCAATGCAATGCGCAATGTGTAATGCAATGCAATGGTATGGTATGTTGTGGTGTGGTATGGTATGTACGTAAATATGTATATATATGGTGTATATCGTGTGTATACGCAGAAGGACATTCACAATGGCTGTCAACCACTGAAGATTCCTGAGATACACATGAAAGGGTCAGAACCTATACTTTAAAGAAACCCAAAGGCTGGATCCGGTCATAGCCCACTGTGTCCCCTTGGATAGCAACCCGCAAAAAGATGGAACAATTGGTGGCCAGAATATAAGGGAACGGAATCTCTTATCAAGAGATGTTGAGTTCGCAGTGCCTAGATACATGAAAATGGGCTTGCAAAATGCATCTGAGGGGCCGTCTACCCAGTAGGGATTAATAAGAGATTTGCTTGGTGGCAATCCCAGACTCCTTGGAAACCCATGGCCCTCAATAAGCGATGTTGCTTCTTTACCTGTCACTACCAAAAGGGACCAACCACCCTCTAGCAAACATCCTTTGGTGTGGCTTAATGTGGGGCTGCAGTGCCAAAGGTCATAGCTATTTACGGGCTGGGCCCGGCAAAACAGCCCGTATGGGATTAAGACCTCCGAGCTCCACAACGAGGATTGATAAGAAATAAGGAAAACGACGGGAAGATTACAGCGAGGAAATGAGAAATGCTGAGTTTATGCTGAAGAAATGGAAAAAGTGTCTGTATCTTATGCCATTCTTGAAATATCGATATTATATATGCTCTACATGTGTATATGTTTCTATATGTGAATTTTTAATGTGTTTTCAATGTGTTGTGGATGATTTTTGAATGTCAAAATCCAGCAACAAGGGAGCAACACCAGCAAAACCACCAGCACTTTTTTTAAAAAACAAAACTTCATATGTCACATTTTTTTCAACATTGGTAGCAACAAACGGCCAACACAGCACAAACTTTAAAGACAATATATCCAGACCACATTTATAACACAGTGAACATAGACATTGAAAATGCTTAGATATATAGAACCATAATGGAACATCTTTCTATATTCTGTATATACTTACTTCTCATTCCAAAGATTTATATATTTCACCCAGCATTTCTCTAATTTTTCATAGCCACAGAGTGAGGCATCCAAGTCATCCCCCATGACAGGGAGGAGTTTCTCCCACCAAAAATCAATCTCTTGTTAAAGAGCTCTCATTGAATTAACCCATGCAACCCCTTATTTGTTTATGAATGTGCAATACCAGATTTTTTTATGCGCGAGTGCGCCCGGAATCGAATACCGGGGATTTTCACTGATCACTTGGAACATAAATCATCCGTGACCCCAAAATCTCCTGTTAAGAATGCTAAGAGATGTTAGCAGGGACCAAACATTTTCCAGAATATTTACGCAAATCATCCAATACAACCCCAAACTGGTTTTCCAGAAGGTTTACTAACAAGTCTTGGTGGGGATGGGCACCCATCGAACACCTGCAGATTCCCAATGACCATTTAAGAACGAGACGAACACCGTCGGTATCTCTTGCTAAGAGATTATCATTGCCGAGATTTTGGTGGGAATGTGCATCCATCACCGAATACCTGCGGATTTGGAATGTTGCTGTTAAACAAACAGTGGGTTTGTTTTGTTTCACATCTAAAGCGCCCGGGCCAAATGTTCTCCAAATATTTAGCAAAATCAGTTGGAATGCTGCTGATCCATTGGTGGATTTGGTTCACATCTAAAATACGGTTATTATCATTGTACCATTGGACATATACTACCCCAATATCTCTCATTACTGTAAGAGATTTTGTTTTTTTTGAAAAATGTTATTTCTTATTCTCTGCGTTTGAGCGCGACTATTAGCATAAAATAAGGTGGTGTCACAACATACACATCAAGCTTGAGAAGTCTTGGGAAGTGATTTTAAGGGACAATAGAGGTGATTAAGCCTGAATACGAGGCATTGGGTTCAAACTATCTACCCCAATAAGGCCGACATCTCTTACGTTCTGGCCACCCTGTTTTGCCCCCCCAAACTAGGATTCCATGATATAAATCAGGCCATTCACCATTGTATCACTTCGGGGTTATTCAAAAATTGAGGTATTCTCCAAATTTTGAGGAAATGGTGACATTGAAACCCCAGGCCGCCATTGGAAGTCCCACTGCCTCCAGATGAGCCTCCTGCTCGACCTCGACCCAGGTGGAGGGATGCAGTATTTCCATACTTGTACATGTGTATATCCACGTGTGCATAAACTGTATATATGTACGTAGGTATGTAGGTACGTACGTACGTACCTACATAGCTACATAGCTACATACCTACATACCTACATACCAAAGTACCTACGTGCTGCAACATAGCAACATAGCTACATAGCTACATAGCTACATAGCTACATAGCTACATAGCTACATAGATACATAGATACATAGATACATAGATACATAGATACATAGATACATTGATACATTGATACATAGCTACATACATAGATACACAGATGCATAGATAGATAGATAGATAGATAGATACATACATCCATACATACATGCATACATACATATTTCACTGTCGACTGTCTATGTATGTAGATATGATAGATAAAATTCTCAGGTTGATTGATGTGTGGACCATACACTTTCTAACATGTGTTTCCGCGATCCTTCTGGTGATGCCCCAGGCCGAAGGTGTTGGGGCCCTCAGTTCTTCGCCGAACGGCCTCAGTGATGGCCAGTGACGTCGCTGCTCAGGCAGAACCAGGCTTACAAAATGCCTCCAATGCGAGTGCCGGATCGCCTCACTCTCAGAGATGTGAGTCTGATAAACCATGTAAGGACTGGCAATCAGAATTCCTTAGGAGCTCATGGATTTCCAGAAGTTCAGGTAATTGGTACCCATTTGTTTTTCATGAAACCCATGGTTTTTCCACTGATCGCCAGGATGGTGGGATTCCAGACCCAAGCTACTCAAAGCGGATGGTTGCTTCGCAGGATCTCCAATTCTGTGCCAACATGCCCGGGGCTCCTGGGGCTCCTGGGGCTCCTGGAAGGGCCAGGGACTGGTGGCCACTTGAGCTTTGGCAATAAAAAAAAGGTTACATCAAAGGGTAAGTTGGTGTGCCCGGAAGTCTTCGGAGGTGGAAATCGAGGGCGCAAAGTTGGATTTTCATCCTGCCATCTGCAGTGGAACCATGCTGGTGTTTGGCGCCCTTGACTCATTTTTGGACATAGCCACTGTAGTTGCCAGGAACGACACTGTGATTCTGTTTTGCCATTCTCAGGTGACAACATCCCCCACTAGGATGAACAATGTCACCATCAACCAGATTATAATCCTCCCTTCTCAAGAAACATCCCCCAGAAACTTGAGTAGCGGCTAGCGGGCCCATATCAGCGGCAGATTTATCAGGGGGATGGGAGAGCATCACCGAGTGGAAACGATCCTGGTTTTTTGGATGTTGTTGGGGTACAAACCCAAGGTTGGTCAACCTCAAAGGCATGCCCTGAGTCAGAACCTGGGAGGAAATTAAACCACTAACATGTCACATATACTAAACTTACTAAACCACTGGACTCCCATATTTTGGCTGCAAACTTTGAACCCACGCAGCTCCAACAACCAGCCCATTGAAACACAGAATTGGCCTTGTCGCCGCACTGCTGTCTTCATGAGCCATGGCATGGACTGTGTGGCTTCTATGTCTCCGGCTGGTCTTAGCTCAAGAACTGGGAATAGGATTCTGGGAGGTTGTTTGAGTTTAAAATAGTTTAAAGCTTGCGATTTGCCCCTCCTATTGTTTGGTAAAAAGGCATGGAATTTGTTTTGAATCTGTCTGAGCGAGGAATCTATGGACCAATGACCTCATATTCGCAGTGGGACATAGCTGTCGTGGCGGCTTTCGATTTAGACTTGCGCAGAAACTTTGACCCAAGCATTGCGAGTCGTTTTGGTGAACGGCCAATCATCCATGTGCCTAACCTGCATCCACAGGCGTGGGAGCTGGTTTCTTGTTTTTTTGGTTTATATTATATTCGATATAACATTAATGGATTTGGGGTGTCCCCATGGTTTTTGGACTTACCGACTTACCAGTCACTTGTTGAAGTGGCTGAGAATCCCCAAGCACAGAAGTTTCAACCTGAGAATCGTCAGAATCGCAGTGTAACTTGCTGGCAGGTGGCAAATCTGACTCTGCGCATAGGCACCAGTCATTCAAAATCAGAAGCTTGGTGGCACTTTTCAAGGTATTCTGATTAACACATGGCTATGGATCAAGATTAAAGCCCTAGGGGACCACAGATTTTTTGTCTAAATGTTGAGTCTTAACATGTATTAACCATCCAATTTCTTGGGGTACCCAATTTTGACCCATCCTCAATCAGTCGAAGGTCGCAAACCACATACTTTTGAGAGAACGCATCCAACAGAGGTGGTTGGATTTCACTCCAATCCCTGGACGAGAATCGGGTCAGGATCGACAGAACGGATTGTTTGACATATTAAGAGCAACCCATTGTGGGCCCATTGATACACCATTTCAAACACCCTGTATCAGTTGTTGGCCATACAGTATCCCATGGAAGTTTATCCAATTCTATTCGCACGATATCATCATAAGATGGTTTAATCATCCTCGAATCCTCAGTATATCTATGTCCAAACCACACATCGGAACTTACTGTGCCCGGAAATTCGATATAGTATAACGATAGGATCTATTGTATCCCAAACCATTATTGAATGAGGATATAATTTTTATAATACCATAGTAATTTGATACGGTTCTCTATCCCAAAAGCAAATTATGACTATCTAATACCATGATATTTCGGATGATATAGTCAATGGATTCGTTTAAGGGAAAATTTACAGGAACGCCCCATATTTAATGGGACAAACTATGGTTTCCTGTAGATTTTCCTTTAAACCAATCCATTGATATAGGTACCAAAGAGGATACCATGGGGATCACCTGAAGGGCCCTGCCAGCGGGATTTGACCCCGAAATGCTTGGTGAAATCGTAAGTCCCGATATGGCTGTAGCATTTTTGACCTGAACCTAAAAAATACCAGGGGTTTTGAGACATTCCCGTATTGAAACAACTATGACATCTACGTTATATATATATTATGTATATATATATATATCTATGATATTGATGGTGAATCCACGTTGAATCGACTTAGGAAGTGGGTGTAGCCACTGCTTTAGACTTCCTCTTTGGTTTGGATGGTCGCCTTCCCATCGTTGGTCTCATTGGTGGCGTCTTCTCGTCCATTGCGCTGCCGGTGGCGGCGCTGTCGTCGGTGTTGAAGACGCCACACTGCGCCTATGCGGCGTCCAGTCGCTTGGAGCCGGGAGGCAGAAGATTTCAGGTGTGATATTTATCCAAATAGAATCAAATAGATATGTATAGTCTGTATAGTATGAATATTGATTAAGGACGGTTGAGGTGTATAATTGATTTTAATTGTAAGATGAACGTTGACTGCACCATATTATTTATTGTTATAGTTTGGTTGAAACCACCTATGTTGAATACCGTATGTAAACTTGGACATAGGATCGAAATGGATCACTTTGGTGGGGTGATAATATCCACAAACAAAGACTTTGAGGTGGATAGCAGCAGACCCCTCTAAAATGATGGACAGAATCAACCAGATTTTTTGCGATTTGGGGCTCTAAAATGTTCGACGACGCCACTGTGCAGAAGCCAAGGTCCGGCGCTCTCCAACAAGCAGGTCTACCCCTACTTCTTGCGGACCTTTCCACCGGATGTGGTACAGGGCAAAGCTATGTGGAAGTGGATCGTGGTGTTTCGAGTACCGCTGTTGATGTGCATCTATGGTCTTGAACCCTATGGTCAGGGTCTTTTCCAAGTGGTGGAAAATGAAGCAAGGACAGCAGGCCAGAGAGTATGAAACCTGTTGCAGTCTACTAGGTCCCAAGTCCTTGTGACGCATGGTTTTAAATCCAGGAATACAGTAGGGTATATCCCCAACGGCCCACATGGCAATTTCAATAGAGACAGGATAAGAACCATACTGTAGGATGAAATGATTTATATACCCCATCTTTGGACAAACAACTATGAAGGGATGGCGCTTGTAGCAAAAAACATCATTTCCATGCCCTGCAGGTGAGCAGCATCGCTTTCGAGGAGTTGCCATGCGCAACATGGAAATCTTTGTGGTTGAAGAGGCAATGATAGCAATTGACTTCGTTCGCTCCTTCAAAAGCCGCTTCTTGTTTCTTTCTACCAATGTGACCTGGCAAATTTGGGGGTTTCGCAGTGTTGCTGGGGTTGGTTCCCCGGCCACCGGGTCAAAAAACACGGTCTTAGGTTGTCCTTTCACCAGCCGCTGAGGTAGGGCTGAACGATGGTTTGCTGCCTCTTCTAGACCGAGAAGGCTTTTTTGACCGTGGCTGGCAAGTTGTTGCATCAGAGACAGCCACAAATTATGCAAACTTTCCCGTGGGCTTTATGCGGTGGAAGCCGGTGAGTGAAGGTCCCAAGTATCAGGACCTTTTGGAACAAAACTGAGGCTGTTTCCGATGTTCAAAGCCCATCCCAACCAACCATGACCAACCATGTTTTGTTTCTGCTGGGGTATCAACACAGGACTTTCGAGAGCTTTGGTCAAAGATGAGAGCCACAGATGTCCTATCAGAAGAAGCCAGGGCTCGCTATGGGATTGACAGCTTCCGAATACCACTAGACGAAGCCACGGTACCTCCGATTACAGATGCTGGGTTTGTGGACCCCAGCCTGGCCCTTGATCTGTATGAACCATTCTTGTTCGATGCTCTTTACGCCTTTGTCATTGCCATCAACACGTTGTTGAATGGGGGTGTTCCCCTAGAAGAAATCAAGGGTGACAGGTTGTTAAACCAGCTGCGCATCACAGAGTTCGAAGGCATCTCAGGTTTGGTGAGTTTTGACCAGTACGGCGACCGGCAGGCGTCTTACGAGCTTGTCAATCTACATCCAGATGGCTTGAGGGTAGCTGCCCTGTACCGGGGGGTGGAAGATCAGTTGGTGGTGGCAGCTGGCAGTGTCTATTGGGTGGGAGGTATGCGGGTAGACCAGCCACCTTCGTTCCTGACGGATTGCGGTCCCGGCTCTTACAAGGACGAGTTGCTGGGGCAGTGCGTCCCCTGCACCCGAGGCTTCCAATGCATCAACGGCACCCAGGAGCTGTGCCCTAAAGGCACCTTCTCCAACGTCTCGGGGGCAACTTTCTGTCGCAACTGCTCCAAGGGCAGCTTCTATGGAGATTTGGGCTCTACCAGGTGTACCAGCTGCCAAGCGGGCTTTTATGCAGATGAAGAGGGCTTGGAAACCTGTCGGAGATGCCCCAAGGGCACGTATGTGTCCGCCCTTCACGCGGAAAGCTGCTTTGATTGTGGCATGAACCAAATCACCGAGGAAAGTGGGTCGCAGCTTCAATCTGACTGTCGCTGTGCCCAAGGCACCTTCATGTGCGACACTGGGCCCAGCCTGGGCTGTTTAACCTGTCCTGAGGGCCTTCTCTGTGCCACGGGCCTGGACCCACCTGTGCATCAGCCCGGATACTGGACCAGTGCAGATGACACCTGCAGATTCAAGGTGCTGAAACGACCAGAAATCCTTGTTGGTTGATTGTCAAACAGGGAATACGGGTCATATTCAGTTGCTTTGATGATGTTTAATGGGGATTATTCAGATCCATTTGGAACCACACCACCGAGTAGGTTTTGGGGGTGACAGGTTTTATGAACTGGCCGTCCCTGCACAGGTGCTGAAATGCCGCAACGCGCGGGAGTGCCCAGGGAAGATGTCGCTCGGTGGCTGTGCGGCAGGAAGGGAAGGAAGGGCCTGCAACAATTGCAAGCCAAACCACTACCCAAAAGATGATGGTACATGTGCCGAATGCGGAGCCACTGACTTTTTGCCTTCCGTGCTCTTCAGTCTGGCTGCTCTGAACCTTTTCATTTTGTAGCGAGGCTGCACCCCATCGCCATCTGAGACCGTTGTGCTTTTCCCTACATGCTATGGATCCCCTGGTTGGATGGTTGGATCCCACACGTGGGACCAAATCCACGATTGATATTGCAATCCAGGCTTCCCAAATTGTTGGGCTTGGCCCCTTCCATTTTGGATGGTAACCCACAAGATGGGAAAGTAATGGAATCTGATTTCGTTTGATACTATAGCACCACCCTAAAAGATAGAAAAGCCACACCCGATTCTAAAAGAGTAGTCGATTTTCCAAGTTTTCTGCATCTTTTTAATTTTTGGGGAGGTGCTAGAGCTGATTTACTATAACAATTGCATCAGTTCTATCTGTTTTTGCTCAGGTTCGTGCGCCTTTTGCAGGGTGACCTTGACCAGATGAGTTTGAACACTTTGACAGTGGCCGCAGTGGGAGGCTCGCAATGCGGGGACCATTGGGACCGGGATGAAGGCATTTATAGCGCCAAAAAAGATAGAAAGGTCATATGGGTATATCAATACCTATGAACATACAATTTTTAATGGGATGAACATCCATAAATCCCAGCTATTTTGGGGTGAACAAAAGGTACCAGGGTTTTGACCCATCCCCATATCCGATTCAGCAATGGTAAGTTTAAGCTTGTCTTAATTTTGTTGGGGGTAGAACCAATTTTGGTCATAGGCTCTTTGGGATTGAAGAGGGATTTAATACCATAGAATGGGGATGTAATGGAGATAGTATGATTTGACAATGAGCGATGGGACTACTATGGGATGAATTCTTATGGAATTTCATGGGATGAATTATATATACATAATCTATTTGGATTTTTGATAGGATATATCATAACCAGAAATTGGGATGACTTGATAATTGACCATGGCAAATGGGGATGTTCAATGGGGATATATTCTCAGCAATATTCGATTTGGGGTTGTCTGAAAATGGGCGAACTAGCCCCAAAAAGCACGGCCATTTTGTTTGGACAATGTTGATTAATAATCACATGCCGGGGTAGCCACATTTTCAGACAAACCAATTTTTACTGGTTTTTATTGTGGACCATGCCCAGTGGACCCATATTTTGGGTATAGCCTGCAGCAAGTCAGCAGTGAAAAAAAGGAACAGTTTTACCATTTGGTCATCGAACATAGCAATAACGGCCCATTTGTAGATGATGAACCTACAAATTATGGTTTTCCATAGCTATGTTAGATTACCGGAGGGTGGTAGAGTTTTTGAGGTTTGAAATTCAAGTTCCCACCAGGTCAGATGGTGACAGCCGTGCAAGCTTTGGGTTCAATCAGACAACTGTCCATCGATTGGGTGGAACCCGTCCGATCACTCATCAGCCTCACTCAAGTGCCTTCGATTGAGAAGAATGAATGGTGAAGAAGGGGTTAAGTGCTTGCGATCTTCAGACGTTTACTTCAATCAGCTTTGATTCTTGATCTAGTGATCATATTTGACTTTGGAATGCCGTTTGAGAGATGGTTGGCAATTTTGTGCTTTCTTCCGATGCAGCATGTGATTCGGGTTTGTCCAGTCATGGGGTATTCTATGGTATTCTGCCATACCCAAAGGGCATATATTTCACAAATCATTTCTGGAAACTATTGTGACATATCTAGGTCAAAACAGTAGGTTCAAATGAGAAAAAACACAATGATCATGGACCCATGGGACACCAGGTGCTGGTTCTGGATCTGGACCTCGTGCGGATCTCCTGCGTGGATGGCATCGATAGCCCCACGGTGAAATTCGTGCGGCGCCTGATGCTTTGTCCCATTGGCATCGGATGCATCTTGATCACCTGGGCAGTCAAGAAATGCCTGGGGCAGAAGATGCACTTTGATTCATGGCACGAAGCGATAGATTCCAATAGATCCATGATGATCCATGGGATTTGGATGTAGCGAATGCTCTGCATCTTTCGAATAAGATTCGATACCCTCCCAGAATGAGATTCTGGTGTAGTATTGGTATCATATTGAATCTATTCTTTTTGGAGGGCATTTAAAGAATCCGATAAACTCGGGAGAGGGATTCTCGATCTCCAAACAGTCAGCTTTTTTGAGCCTGGGGATCCGGTCATGTTGTTTGGTTGGAACCATCCTGCGATGGTTCCCCAAATCGACATTCTTGGGATGGCTTGAAAACGACCAACCAGACCGTCCAGACCCATCTCCAAGGATACCATCTTTAACATTTGTGGCGTCTTCACCTTCGCCCTCTTTATCTCCATCACGCTCTTTGTGGTGGATCCGCTGCGGTGTGGAAGAAATCCAGATGGATCGCTCTCCATGTTATCAAATCCTGGGGTGATCTGTTTTGACTCCGGGGAGCATTTCGTGATGCTGTTCTTGTGCATTCTGGGGATCCTGTGCTATCCCATGACCATCATAAGCTGGGCGACCTATACTACTTGCAGTTATCCCTCTAGGATCACTTCAGGCCGGCAACATGTGTTGGATGTGCATCCTTGGAATCAAGAGGTTATAGAATTACATATTCCTATTGCTGTGCTTATTGTTGTTCAATACCCATGTAAACGCCTATTTTGAACAAAGTTCACGTATAACAAGCTTGTAACATCTTGTAACCCAGAAATAGGATCGCAGTACGGAGATGGATTTAAGAAGTTCCCCTTTACCAAACATCAGCTACAAAGCTAATAAAGCTACAAAGTAACTACAAAGAATTTCCATCATCGCCCGCAGAATTACATAGACCACTGTATGTCCGCCTTCTTTTGAACCGAGATCTTTGATCCTTACCAGTGAAAGCCAGGACAGGGCCTCCAGTTAGTGCATCGGCACCGCTTCCTATTTCAACGTTTCAGACCCCAGCGCTACTACTACGGTTTGCTGCTGCTTTTGCGAAACGCTATGCTCGCGCTCTTCCCAGTGATTTTTACCCCTGTCCCTTCACTTCAGATTGAGATCATGGGATTTGTGTTGCTCACAGCATCTGCGTTGCAGATTCGCCTATGGCCCTGGAGAACGGAATTAGCCAACTACACAGATTTGGCCATCAACCTTCTCCTTCAGATCTTGCTGCTGGGAGTTTCTCCCTTAGTTAGTCGAGATGCCGAGAAATCCACAGTTCTGCTGGGATATCTTCTGAGCTTCGCGGTCCTGAGCCCCTTCATTGCAGGCCTCGTGGTCATCAGCCATGCAATCTGGCGCCATTTCATATCCCCGAGCCTCTTTGGCGTATTCTTGTGCCACCACAAGGCACGCTTTCTGGTCCGTGGGTATGGGATGCCTACCACTCCTGTATGCGTGAAAATTAGGTGTCTCATAAAAAGGGATCAATCATTTAATCGCTACTACAGATCGACTATAGATCCGTTTGCCGTCCCTCGATTTCTCCTCTTGAAACATCACCCGAATCATGGAATCTTTCCAGCTGACTGGTCCAAAACGGATCGATGATGAAGTTAGTTCCGAGCAAACAAGCCTGGCAATGGAAAATCTCCATTTTGAGCAGGAACTCGTCCAGAACAGGGACATTTTTCCAGTCAGCTTTGGGTCAGCTTTGGTTGTGAGCCGACCTACAAGATCATATTATATAGAAAATCCAACTCTGGCAATTTGACAAAAATCATCTGTTTCCACTGAAAATCCCATGAACCATGCTTTAAATATCTTTAAATCCCAATTGACAGCTGGTCTCGGCATTTTGCAGGGCAGCGCTGGGAGTCTCTGTCGCCTCCTCAAGCTTTTGGCCGCAAAACACACCAAGAGTCAGATCTTCCTGGATTCCGACCAGCTGGAGGCCCTGGGCCCTGTGAAAACCCGTGAACATGTGAAGCCACCCAACCCATTCCATGGTTGATCATGGTTTTTCCATTAAAGATAATATGAAAACACATACTATGTGTAGGGGTATCCCATGGTATTCCCCGTTTTCGGACCATGGAAGTCCCTGAATTGATGGATTGATGTCCTTTTCCAACTTGTTTTACGGCCAATGGGAACACCCTGACCTTTCTATTTTTGCTATTTTCTCCTGTTTTGAGATATGATTACACCAGAGAATGTTGGATGGAAAGTTGTTAAGAACTTGAGTTCGTCAGTTGATTACCATGGAAAGGGTGTCTTCGATAGCCATGGTCTTGGGATGTCTTGGGACATCCCCACGATTCGAAGGGCGAATCTGACGCATGTATCATGATGATCATGAGGGTCGCCTTGTGGCCCCGTGGCCCAAGGACTTAGACCTGATTTTCGACACCATTCGAGGCAAGACCAAGAGTGTGGCAGTGGTTTTAACACCACACGTCTTGAAGAGGACACAGTCGGACAGAGTCGGACAGAGCTTTTGTATGGCTTGGGTATGCTTGGGTCAACATTTACAACCCTCAAGACTGAAGAGCACCATTGTTGGAAACCCTTACTGGCTGCAATTTCAACCCACATGAAGAGCTTTTTTGTTCTTTCTTGGAGATGTAACATGACCTTTTGATGGTCGGGAAATGATCACACCATGTTTGACCCGTTGTTGACCTGTGGAAAACTTGCTACCACCAACACATCCCCCAGAAGGGACACGTTTCGTTTGTTTTGATGGGAGAGGTATCTCCAAAACCGCCCCTTTAGGATGTGGTGTGCTGGTGAGATTGTGACAGCCTACAAGAATCAAGTCCTGACGGTCCCATTGATGTGTGATGGCTACACCCCTCCGGATGACGAATTTCTGGAGCACCTTGAAGAGGTTTGGACGGCGCAGCAAAGGCAAATCCTGTCGTTCCATGGCATCAGCATGGAAGATGTGCAGCAAGCCTATGTTTCTTGGCAATGGGTCAGCATCCATATGATTAATATGATATTGATGTAATTTAAGAATAAATTTTGGTACTATACGATATGTATCACGTGCATGATTACACTGTGTACAACTGTGTATATATGTATATATATATATATGTGTATACACATATTTATGCACACACACACATACACAGAAAGACATAGACTCTTTAAGCACAGCGCACTTCTGGATACCCAAATTTGCACCATACTGAAAGAGATTCTAGACGACCTGACCCCAACAAATGTAGAAAGCCTATATATATCCTATATCAAGTATTTCCAATTGTTCAGGGAATACTTCAATAAAGTTTTTTTCAGAGCTGTGAACCTATCAACCAGTGAGCTTGTTGGACTATCCGGATTCGTGTCACGTTTGATTTCTTGGTTTGTTGTTTCTTTGAAGATGGACTCCAGCAGCTGGACTCAAAACCCCAGGGTCCAATGGACTACCATGGGCCTGCGCTAGCCGCTAGATACGATGATGCCTTCACCAAACTGGGGTTTGCGTAGGATTTGATTCGGGTCACAATCCACTGCGTGCTAGCGGGCCTGATCTTTACATGCATATGTACCAGGGAACCTCCAAATGAGAAGTTATCAAAACCAATTCAAAGTTGGTTTCCCCTAAAGGTTTTAACACATACCAAACCACCATAACCACGACAATCATTATAAACTACGATGATAAACCACCAAGATTTGATCCAAAACACACAACCACTGCCACCGATGCTCGAGGCTTGGCTCTTGCAGCTGGAGTGCTTGGATGTGCATCGCTTTGGAGCAATGGATGAGCTGGAGAACACGGTGGTGGAGCTCCTTGCGCGGGTGAAGGTCACGAACTAATCCCATCCAACGCTTAAACACGCCGCAGAAACCATTGTGAATATAGGGGATGAAACGATATACTCGTAGTTAACATTTGGAACCATAGAATTTGTTCAATATTAAGGAGGGGATGGAAGTAAACCAAATCAACAAAGGTGGAGATGGCAACACGTGGAGTTGTCATTAAAAGGTGGGGATATGAATCATCAGGGACCCCGGCACCCCCCCAGCAAAACCCCCGCCCGGAAGTATGGTAAGGTATGGATAAGGATGAAACAATGGATAAGGGCCCATCAGTGGTGTAACACATTCTTCATGAACGCTTACTTAACGAGGTTTGGTTAAGGGCTGGATAAGGTCTCTGTAAGAGATGTTTTTTTTTTTAATTTTATTTTTTATTATTTTTATCAATGACATTGAAATTTCATTGTTAGAGCCTTATTAAGAAAAACATTGTTTTGGGGATTGTTGTCCAACCAACAAGACAAAAAACCTTGTTAAACCTTTAATAAGAATAAAACATCCCAAGACCAGTTTTAGCTCCAAAAAAACACGCGACACAACCTTACAAAGATAGAAAAAATGAATAGCACTTTGAACACGTCAAGTCAATTTACTTCTTGTTCTCCTGGCTCTGACATTTTCTGTTTCCACCAGTTAAGATTCCACATTCAAAATACATTCAACACTATTCAAAGAACATATTCAAAACACCAATCCACAACACATGGTCCTATGTATATCTCTCAACATTGGTGTCACCACCAAATTTTAACAACATAGTTTGAAAACACCTTTTAACATTTGATTGCAATACCTTGAACATGAACCACTGTGTGTTTTAAAAGCGATTGTGGACAGAATTTATGGATAGAAATCAGTTTTTTAAGACATATCGAACGATTATAAAATTTCAATACGTTACACAAGCAGCTTATTCCTATTTACCCTCCATTAACGTGACATTTCTCCTGTTCCCGTTCTTTCCCTCCCGTTGTATCCCGTTGTGTCCTTCCCCGTTTTACCCCATCGTGCTCCCCCGTTGTCTCTCCATAGGACCAGGTGCTCCAGGCGGACCTTCAAAATTTTCAGATTTTTTAAGAAGACTTTTTTTTTAGTATAGAAAAAACTCATATCTTTTTAAAATAATCTGAACATATTTTTTTAAATATAAACTTCTTGTCAGTATTGTTTTTCAGTATATAAAAACAAATAGAGATTAGAGCATTTATAATATCGATGTTGAAAAAGCTTTTTCAACGACGCCAAACTTTTTCTGTTCAATCTCTTCCAAAACATTTACCAAACATTTCTCATTTTTTGTGTTAATGTTTGTCTCTTTGGTGTTAATTTTGAAAAATCCCATTGGATAACAGTTAGATAATATTTGGAGAAGATCTGAATAAGGGCTTGATAAGGGGTCTGGAAAAACTGTTTATAAAACAAAAAATGAAAAACACTACGAACCACCATTCAGATCAGAGATGTCAGGTTGCGGTTGAACCCTGTTAGATTTGACACATCCCCAGCCACTAACAATGGCTTATGAACCATCTATTACCACTGGGGTCACCCATCAAGATTGACTCTGAATGCGTTAGTATGACAGTTCATGACATCTTGGGTTGTTTACCGCATTCATTTTGTGAAAGCCCCCCCAAAAAACTACCCCCGGAAGCGGTGCTGCAGATGTTTTGCTATTAAGGCCTTAGTACAAAAGGGGAATTCCAGCCTGTGGTTTTCTTATTAAGCTTCTAATTGCATTCCAAGCTATGGGAATTTCTCAAAATTAGAAGATCAACCTCTTGAAGCAAACTTTTCATATTAAGGCATATTAAGGCCTTATCAGCAAAACAGGCTCTCAAACACCTTTTGTGACGCCATCATTGCTTTCACATGCTTTCACACCAAATAAGGTGGAGCCCCTGAAATCAAGATGAGCCCAGCTGTAGAACTCGTTTTGTTGAGGAAATTCCTAGGACCCGCGGGATTTTCATAGTGCTCTGGCGATTCCCGGCTTCGCCAATCTTCTCAATGTGTTTTCCATGCACTGATCCAAGAACTCTGTAAGACTCCCAGAATTGGTTTCCGTGGAGATTTGCGGGACACTTCCGTAATGATTGGTAAAATGTTCAGGATTTCCTGGCTGTTTCCTGTCATTTTTTTCCCCGAGACAAACCCGGTGCAATTTGAAGGTGCCCATGAAGCTCTTCCGTCAAAGTCCCACCGCTTCGCCTCACTCTGTGCGTGTGAAAGCGCGAATTCTCATCACAGGCTCCGTGCGCGATGGAGCCGCTGGACTGAGACAGCCCTGATTTTTGGATGTTGATTTTCCATGGAATGAGAATAAACCCTGGGATATTTTGTAGGGTTACACAATGTTACACATTCACATTCTGCGACAACTCCCGATCTTTTCAAGATTGACCAGGGTTGCATCAAAGGGGCACCTTCCAGATTCTGTCATCAGGAAGCTTTGGCATCATTGGAGATTTTCCAAATTTTGGCGCAAAAAACCATGCAACGCGAATGTGCCGTAGTTCGGTCCGCCAATGAGCTGTTGGCCTATCGGCCATGGGCCTACTATCTGGTGGTGCTCTTGTCTCGCGGTATGCTTCGAGACCCAGGCGCTTGGGATATAACGGAAATCCGAGCTGAAACACGGTGCGGGAAACACCTGTTTTTACATTTTTTACTGACCAAACAGAAAGGTTTCCTAAGTGTCCGACGAGCTTTTACACATGAACCATTCTGTGAATCAATTTCTGGGTTGTTGATTTTGAACAATTGCCAGGTGTAGTAATTACCTTGACGGTCTTGAAGTTCAGTTTCACTTATTATCGTGAAGTCCCTTTGCTTTTCTGAGCGATCGCTTCCCTTGACATTTATCTGGTTCTCAACAGGTTTCAGCATCTGTTCAAGACCCCCTGGCAAATCATGGACCGCAGGCTTTGCCAAAACTTTGCTCAGCATTCATTTGGAAGGAGAAACCAAAAATCGGCCATTGGAACTGGTGACAGTCAGTGCGGACCCACTCTTCGAGTTTCCCAGCGCCGAGTTCTTCAAGGACTTAGAAGATTTTGGTCTGGGGCTTGACAATCAGGGGGAAGCGCCCTTACCCGTTGAGCTGGGTCCATTTCTCTCGTCCGCCTATCGGGCCTTGCTGAACGTCTTGGCTCTGCCCTTGTCTCCCTTGGGACCCTCAGCTGAATCTTCTGTGGTGGTTTCAAGCGAGGATATATCATGCTAGAACTGCAATGAAAGAAATGGATGGAAATGGCACTTTTACCTGCAAACTGGGAAATCAACCAACCAAGACTGATGCTGATGATGCTGGTTGCTGGTTTTGACATGGTGGCCGCAGTGATTTTTTTGATATTTTTTGGAATTGGGGGGCTCAATGGCTCAGCTACTCACCAGTTTCCTCTGGAAGTGAATGATGGTCCTTTGAAGACGAACTGAGTTTGTTGGGCATGTCTCGAAGTTGCGGTTTACATACCTGTAATGGCTGCCTTAAATAATCCTCAGTTTCTGTCGCATACATCCCTTTGCTTTGGTTGCTGTGTCGGTTAGTTTTAATCGCAGCTCCCTTTCTTAAATCCAGGATCTCCAAGACATTGTTTCATTTTCTAGTTTAATTTTCCCTCAGATTCTCTGGTGCTTTCATATTTTCCATGGTTAGGACCCCTATTGAACTATATTCATGCTGCGTTGTATATCCAGGTATATATTTCCCCGTTTATACATGTACAATATATATATATATATATATATATACATAATATATAACTATATATATAATATACATGTATAATATACATGTAGAATATATATATATATATATATGTTTCCCAAAATGGTGGTGGGGTAACTCCATTTTGGGAAACCATGGGAAACCATACCCATAAAATGGTCCTAATCAGCAACAGACTCTCCCTGGCCAAGGTTCTGAGGGCCTTCTGGAGGAGCAGGTCTCAGAGATTTGTCGCCGCTTCCGGCGCTACAAGAACCCGATCTATGCCACGGCCCTGGATGATGAAGAGGATTTAAAGGTGAAACCAGGGATGTTTTATGAAATAAACATACCAAGAACTGCTTGTTAACAAAGATCCAACTTTTTGATATACATATGTTTATATATACATTATATACATATGGGTTTATCATTGTTTTAGTGGGATGACTTGACTGTGGCGCAGTGGGCTACAATTTTGGTGCAGTTCCACTGATTCGTTCCAGATGTTTGGGGTCGGAGTTCCAGTTGTATACTATGGATCCAAATCTATTTGGAGGTGGCACACCCGTTTAAAAGATATAGCAACCCCCAAAAAGATAAAATAGTATGGACACCTGGAAATTACAGGTGAAACATCCATAACTATTCACTTTGAGAGCCCATATTAAAGGTATAGAGGGATGGGCTTAGTAAAATTTTATTTCACATCTTTTTCAATCTGGGTTTACGCATGAATGGGAGACATGCAAAAATTTACCAATGTGACCCAAGCGTCCTGAAATTATATATGCATTTTCAAACATGGGTACCCAATTCTATGGCAATATATAATGATGTGTCAACTATGATAAACAGGCGGCTTTAAAAGCTACATTTAATTGTATGTAATTGTGATACACAGAAACAATAAACCGTAGTATAAACCGTATCGCACACAAGAGGTCTATTTTTGGGTTTACTCAAAAAGAGCCAACAAAACTGGCTGTAACCAACCAGACTGGGATCTAACGATGACCATGATCGACACCGGAAGCAATAAGAGACAGTATAGCCAAAGGCCAAAGGACCAAGGTGGGGATACATTCCACCAAAATGGTGATTGGATCAAGCAAAGACTAAGCAAAAAACCAAATGTGCCAGATGTGGGGCATTATATGAAAGGGTGGATATATCATCAGTGAACATGTTTTGATTTCGTCAAACATGGGAAGTTTTGTTCCGCTCAGCAGGTGGAGGGGGATGGTGTGGATCCACAGAGCCTGATTGAAGAGAATGGTTCGATGGGCATTTTCACGGACTCCACCGTGAAGAAGCAGGCTGTGAAGAATGGTATAGTTAGGATTCTTTGGTATATTTTTGTCATCTTCCTTTGCTGAAACTGCAATGTTTGGTGACACTTCCGGTTTGTGGGTTGTGAACCTCTATGTTTTCGGTGGAATGCTGGTTTGGTCACCCATGATGTTGAAATAGTTACTGGTTGGTTTGTTTTAGTGAGATTCCTGATATCACAAGCATCCCCCAGGCCTTTTCTCGAGCAAAAAAGTCTTTGACATGGACTGAGACCGGGAACATGATTGAAAGTCGCGAAGGTCATATGAATGACAATATCTTGAATCAAACCAACCGGCAGAAGAGGGAGAGACTATCCACTGGCAGTGCTGATAGTCGCGAATCAGAGTGGCAGGTGGGGGCCCAAATCCTGGTGAATGTGTTAAATGTATTACTTGTTACTGGGCGTTATAGCTGTCATACTGTCATGCCACCAGGTCTACTGCGGATTATTGAACTTAAACCATTGGTATATATTGGTATCGATGGTTCTTTGTCCCACCATTGAATTTCTTGGGGGTTTATTGTGTCCTATTCTTGGACCCCCCAGGTGTTCCAGATTGTGGAGGAACTCCCCTCGGAGAGCTGGAACCCTGATGTGCCGAGCACTTTGCCTCTTGGCTTTGCGTTGATGGGAAAGTCCCAGGAGTGCGGGAAGCGGTCCTAGTCTGCTCGTTTTTTTTTTTGAGATCCTTATTATGCCCATCCCAGGTCTTCAAAGCGTGACCTCGATTCATGGAATCCGGATTGGCAGGTCAACATCTCTCTTCAATGTATCCGTGAAGACCAGGATGACAATTTGGTGGAGATATGAGCATGGAATCAAATTATAGATCTGATCGTCCAAAGACTTGGGCCCTCAGAATTGATTGATTTGGAGACGTTTTTTCATGTTTTGTCTATATAAAAGATTGGAGCGCAACTCATGTCTTAGACAGGTTGCCAAGTATCACCTGGAGGTTTAAGATTCTTCGACTGCAGCCCAACCCGGGAGGGTTTGGCGGTGGTCGCAGTGACTCCACGCAGGATTTCATTGATCTGAGTCGGGTCGAACAATTTTCCACGGACGCTTTGACGGGCGTTTGTGCTGTGTGAGGATTGAAGTCACTTTTTGATTGGAAAGTGTCAGTCTCTATATTATGTATATGGTGTATGTATATGTGTATGTGTATGGTGTATGTATATGGTGTATGTGTATGTGTATGTATATGTATATGTATATATGTATATATATATATACACATAATGTGGGATTACTGCACTCAAGAGGTTTGAAACTTGGGTTGTGTTTGTAGGGTGTTGAAGATTTGACAGGCCAGATCTTAGGCTGTGGAGTTGGTGGTCGACCGGCAGTCGAGTCGAACCGCGCCGGTTATGTTTGGTTTTCCGAACCGCATACCACGATGGTTTAGGCGACCAGGAACTTTGGGTTGCAGGCCAATCTTAGATACAATGTTACTGCAAAAGATAGGACAGCCAAAAAGCACAGCTAATCAGATCAAATCAGATCAACATGGTAGGGAATCGCACTTTTCGATCGTTGTTTTGTTTGAGCATCGATTTAGTCCATCGAAAAACTTCAATCCTTCCGACCCAGTGGGCTCAGGCATGGAAGGCAAATCTGCATCCCCGAAGATAGGGACCGGGTTGCTTCGGTATAAATGCCGCTCCATGTTTTTTCTTTTAAGCGTTTGTCCACGTGAGTGTGTCGAATGCACCGGAGTTGGCGAGAAAAATACGGAAAAGCACAGCCGCTGCGGGGATTCAGCGGAGCTTTTTTTTTTTTACCACATTTGGATTTCACATATTTTTCCTGACGAAATATGTGACGCGTTTGCATCCCCTCTCCTCCGAGATCATCGAGCCAGCCGAGGCACATGGGGTGCAGCCCATGTTAGAGACTTTTAGAAGAAGCAGCCCGCGAAGCACGGTGGGAGGCGCACCACGATGATCCCGGTGGTGACTGGCAACGGTCAGGGGTGGGTCAGGATGGGCCAGCAGTGAAGTCTCTCAAAATCCCAGCAATGAAGGAACATGTACCGGGGAAACCTCTATATTTAATGATGTTAATCGGGAAACCGGGGAAACCCATTTCTATAAAAAAGATCCCAAGACGACCTTGAGGGCCATGATGTCAGGTGGAAGTACTGGGCCATGGGCCAGTGAATCCCGCATGAGGCCGGGGCCGGATCTTGACACCTGGTGTACACATGTGTCAATCCTGTCCGGAACAATTGAATGGGTTGAGACTCAAACTCGCACAAAGTCGTGGATTTTGGAAGGGAGTTTACCAACCAATAGGGATCCAATCAATAGGGATGCCATATATTTCTGCCAGCAACTTGTCAGGCTCGACCAGAAGTCCCCCGAGGTCTCGAGGGTTCATGGAGATGTTCAGAGATGAATCAAAGAGCTGTCTTCAATCGAAGAGCCGCCGTGTTTTGCAGGGGACTTTGGTGTCTGGCTCTCAGCATGGCAGGTGACCAGCTTCATGTTCAGCTTAGCTGCCGAGTGCCACGGCTCAAGACGATTTTTTAAGGCCACAGCGGCCACAGCGGCCACAGCGGCCACGGCGGTGGTCGGATGGCACGGCTCTGCCGGCCTATGCTACTGCTATGGACCACGTATGGCCTCACTTTCCTTTGGACTGGCGTGTCCCGTCCTGGCGCTGTGAGGAGAAAGTGGAGACAAGTTGGAAGACAGTACAAGGTGACCCTGGAGTCAGAGGAAGGACAGGTGACTTTTGATTGTCCGGAAGATTCCTATCTCTTGGGACATGCAGAAGAAGAGGGCATTGAAATGACCAGCTTTTGTCGCTACGGCAACTGTGCCGCCTGCATCGGCAAGGTGCTGTCCGGCAGTGTGGATCAAAGCGAACAGATGTTTCTGTCAGAGGAGGAACTGGAGCAGGGATACATTGTCACCTGTGTGGGCTATCCCACTTCGGATGTGATCATCCGAACTGGTTGTCGGGATGAAGTGATTGAGGAGAAATGCTGCTTCAGCACGCCTTTGTGCGATTGGTGCCCCTACCAGGGAGTTGAGGGTGACCGTCCCAAGAAGCGTGGTCAACCCGGGCTGGGATGAGAGACAACAGCGACAAGATGTGAAAAGCGTGATGATGGCAGTGGCTTCAAGGATACTTGTGTCTCAATCCAGTTGTTGATGGATGACATTCATCAACTGCTCCCCTTGCATGGCGGTTTCTGAATAATTATTGAATTTTGGGAGGACTCCCACAGACCCACAAACACAGTTTCAGTTGGGGTGGAACTGCCAACCAGAGCATGAACTTTGCCAAACTCTGTGAGCTGCTCTTGCGTTTGTGAAAAGGTGCTGCAAGAATTGCAGTCTTCAGAATACTTTGGCACCACTTGGAGGATGCCACGAATCATAACTGGTTTTCATAACCCTCGTAGTCGCAAGCCTTATAGGGTTAGCCATGGTCCCCGCAAAAACTCACCAGTTTCGAACTCGACTCGTTGAGGTTCAGTTACCCTCAGAATCATGTTGGGTCATGTCAACTGGAATTGCGGGGGTCCGAGAATATCCAAAAAGCAGGGATATTTCATGATATTTCATGATATTTCATGATATTTCATGATATGTCAGTATATTTCATGATATGTCAGTATATTTCATGATTTCTATGGTTTCATGGTATTTCATGGCTGTTAAAAGGTGGTGTTGCTGCCACAGAACCCAGCGGTTACGTCCCAGGCCTACAGAGGTTCCGGTGCCGTCGGAGTCCTGGACATGTCGGACATGGGGGTACCCCAAATCATCCAAAAGTAGACCGTTCTGGCATTGAATCCCATGGTGATTTGGGGATCCTCCTGAAGCGAAACTTGCATTTTCAGCATCCAAAAGTCCACCCAGAATCGAGGCCGGGTGCTCCGATCGGACCTCAGGGGGTTGTGGGAGCTATTTTTTTGGTGCCAACAAGGATTTATTAGTGTTACTATAGTGTTATTACTGTTACTATAGTGTTTATTAGTGTTTATCAGATATTTATGGAATAATAAAATATGTTATTAGTTGTTACTGTATGTAGTGGTAACCAGCCAGATCGGAATGGTGGTGGCATGCTTTAACTACTGATCCGAGCGGTTGGTGGGGATATCCTTGAACTGTTTAACTGGACAGTGCAGACGATCCTCTCTGCATTCATGGCTTGTGCTATTTATTTATCTATTTATTTATTTATGATATATCAATATATCAATATCAATATATCAATATCAACATATAGACATATATATATATATAAAATTTGTATATAAATACGTATATATATATACAAATTATATATATATACACAAATTACACACACACATATATATATATATATCATGATATATCATGATTAATCATGATTCATCTGTGCTCCGAGGCCGGAGGTGGTTGCGGCTGCCGAATTCCATCACCGAAGGTGGGGACACACATAGAAATGGCCATGAGAGGCCTATGGCTTGTGGCACCCCTCCATGGGTTTAGGTGAAAACGTCCGTATTCTACAACTATCATCAACTATCCAAAGGTCGTAGGTAGGTGGCAATGTTGATTCCCCGGTTGAACTGGTTGGAGTGAGACACTTGGAACTGTTCAGCTCTGCTAAACCATCTGCAGGTTGCAACTGCATGGTGGTGTGAGTGCTCTCGAGTTGCGAACTTGGCCAAAGAGTTTGGTGGAAAGCATGCCATCCTAGCGAACATCACGACAAAATGCTGACAAATGGACTTTCATCATCTTTCCTATGCCGCCCCAGATCCGGGAAATCTTAGGTTTTGACCCACCCCCAAATACATTTGCTTGCATGCAAATCTGCCCAACAGTGAGTTTAGAGGGAGAGACAACCAGGGAAGGCACATCATTCCTTTGACTTCACATTCTTAGCGAGTCTATACCTGTGAAGCATGTGAAGCTCATCCCAGCTCATCACCATGTTTAGGACGGCTTGACATCAAACACATGTCTTTGGCTTATACACTGTACATAGGACATTAATAATTCAGTATATAATACACACACACATAGACTATCATAGAATCAGGGTATCATACATATTACACATACTGACAAACATATATACACATACTGACAATGACGAACATGACAATGATTTAGTAACAACGAATAGCAACCGCAACAATGGTACTTGTAACATCTTGTAACACTGATCCACATAAGAATCATAAAAAGAATGTAACACAAGTTGCATCCCAAGGCCGGAACGGATGAGAGCCATCACTGTCTTTCGCCACAGGCGTCACACGGTGTGACCCGAACTCACCACCCTGTGGAAACACCAAGTGGGGCATTTTTCATCGCATGTTCAGAGGGGTTTACACATCAGCAAGCCGTTTTTTTTTGGGTCACTTGGACGTGGAGCAGTTTCTAGTTGCGTTGTACTGTGCCAAGCTGAGACGGCCCAGATCTTCAAGAAGTGAAGCAGTAGATGAAATTATGGGATGGCAATCCAAGTTGAGGGTGTTCTACTTTGATCATTTTGATCAGCCGCCATAGGCACATTTTCTTTCCAGCCTTGGCACCTAGATGAAGACCTTGATGGCAGGCTGGAGAAAAGGCGCGAGAAGGGCCTTCCAACCCCCACGGACTACAACAAACACCAGGCTGCGACAAAGATCCAGGCACAGCTTTGGGAACAGATGGGGTTCTCTGAAAACGGAAAAACACCACCATTTTTCCATCCATTTATCCACTGGTTAATATCATTTTCCCCATTCAATTGTCATTTTGGGGGGTTCTACAAAGGGTATACCCTTTGTCTCACACATCCAGATAGTTGTGATGTTTTGGCGAGCCATTCCAGATGGCGACGTTGAAGTCTGCAGATCCTGACAACAAAATGGTTCCTCAAACTGTCGGCCAGCTATGACAATATGGGGATGGGTCAGAACCTATAGTATTACCATGTTTTGGGGGAATAAACATCCATAAACCAACTTAGGGTACCATCCGGGTACCAGGGTTTTGATTCATAGCCATATGATACCTCCCAGTTCGAAGTTTCCAGGCCCGAATCCGTGGCTACTTGGTGCGCCAGTGGACCTTCGAGGCCATTGCTATAGAAAAATAGGATGGCTCCTCTTGGGAGTTTTTGACAGGGGCTTTCTCAGTGGCTTGGGTTGTGCCATACGTCTTTTTTGGCGAATGATGGGAAAATTTACATGAAAGCCCTATATTTGATGGTAAAAACCATGGTTTCCTGTAGATTTTCCCTTAAACCAATCCAATGAACATCCAATTGGCCACCAATTTTCAGGTCGTATCTCCAGGTCCCAGGATTTTCGGCCACGGGGAGGAACTTGCTCGGGAGATGCGACGCCAAAGAGCTTTGGAGGACACCCAATGAGACACCGGGGGATGCAGCTGGGCGGGTAGAATCACACCAGGATGGGGCAACCTACTATGCCTGCATCCATACACATCATAATACGTACACACACACATGCACATCATATGCACATCATATGCACATCATATGCACATCATATGCACATCATATGCACATGACATACGCAACATATAGAGCAAAGTGTTTAGATGTCTTTCGGGCAATGATCTCGGGGATACTAGGACGATGGCATGGCAGCCGAACATATGATTTTCCATCCTGTTTCAACAGCGGCTGGTTTAGGATGTTTGGTACAAAGAGATTGAAATACAAGGGATTTCTAGGTACACTACTACACTACATGGATTGTGGCCACAAGTCTTTTTCGATGTTTAATCCAATCGACTTACAAACATTTTTCCATAGAGTCTGATACCAAAAGTCCCGCAGCTGTGCCCTATCAAAGGGCCACTTGTTTTGCTACACATGGCTTTCTTTAAGCTGCATCTTTTGCTGGGTGCCTGCTGGGCACTGCCAGCTGTTTCTCTCACAGTGCCTTCGAAAGCCCTGTGGTTTCAACAGAAGGTCAGTCATTTTTCTGCTTCGAATGCCACGTATCTGCAGAGATATTACATGGACGACAAGCACTGGGCCGGCCCCGGCTCTCCGATCTTTGTGATCATGGGAGGTGAGGGCTTCAACAAATGTATGCGGCCAAGAACAGCATTTTCCCACCATTTTTTCCGTGATGTTTGTCCATTTATCTAGGTATTTCGGGCCAAATGCCATCCGTGGCAGCTGTCTCTGCCCTGGCGACCCCCAGAAGTTGGGACCGGCCCTGAGGCGAGGGGGGCATCAGCCCGGAGACGGGCATCTTCTATCCCTGGGTCTGCGAGGTCCTGGCGCGGCAGTTTGGCGGCCTCGTACTGGAGCCAGAGCACCGCTTCTATGGCGAGTCCCTGCCCTATGGCCCGGCCTCCTATGAGGCAGAGCACCTGAAAGGGGCCACTTGGAGTTTGGAAGATGGAGATGGCTCAAAATTTGGACCATTAAAAAAAACATTGGTTTTTGATAGTTATTTTAGTTTGCTTTTGGCTCGTGATTTCATCTTTCATTTTTTTGGGTATGAGATAAACCCTGATGAAGAAATGCTCCTACGGGGGCAGGGGCGTAGGATGGAGGAAAAATCAATGAATTTTCGCTCTGCATATGCGGTTTTCCAGGTACTTGTAGTCAGCAAACTCTTTACCACTATATATATATAGACTATATATATATAGACTATATATATATAGACTATATATATATTATGTTTTTAACTGTATGTATATTTATACACATATTTAGGTACAACTAAAAAACCACACATACAGGATCATATAGGTGTGTAGTGGTGTGTATAATCTAATCCTATATTATTTATACGATCCATTATAAATATATTATATCCATTTCGTCCATTTCCCGCATCTTGAGTCTTGGACTGGAACCCAAGGCGATGACTTCGCAGGAGGCGCTGGCCGACGCGGCAGAGCTGATCCGCAGCACTCAGCTGGCGCGGAATTGCACAGTAACGGGCACCAGAGGCTATTGCCCCGTCCTTGTGATTGGAGGCTCCTACCCGGGTTTCCTGGCTGCGATGATGAGAATCAGATATCCAGCAGTGGTGGATATGGCCTATGCCTCCTCGGCTCCTCTGAAATTTTATTCTCAGGAGGTGCAAGTCGCTGTATGTTACTGTATGTTCCATTTTTCCGAAGATTTTGGGAGGGTTTAGACATCAGGTTTTGGTGGTGAGAGAGTGGTTAATGTCCCAAAGTCATATTTACCGGAGGAATCGTTTTTTACCCCCAACTACTCCGTCAAGTGGATATCACCTGTTCCGTGGTTACAATCGTTTGGTGGTAGAGATATCTTCTTGAAAACTAACACAGAATCCTCAAGATTGGAGTGCGGAAGGTGCTCTTCGATGCTTTCCTTGGACATTGGCAATTTTTTCAGCCTGGCAGGTGGGCCAGTACGCCTACTACGCCAAGGTCACCGAGTCGGCCGAGAAGTCCATGAAGGGCTGTGCAGCTGCGGTGCTGCAGGCGTTTCAGAAGATGATGGACTTCTTTCAAACAGCCAACA